>Ga0137409_10000564_pt1 | contig 40825 bp, 30 predicted proteins | sample CZODoug1_16funga_FD_122059 | JGI IMG/M metagenome (GOLD analysis project Ga0137409, IMG submission 122059) | Vadose zone soil fungal communities from Angelo Coast Range Reserve, California, USA - CZODoug1_16fungal (Hybrid Assembly) | ecosystem: Environmental > Terrestrial > Soil > Vadose zone...
TTCGTCAACCTCACGCGCACCGTGCCGGGCGTGGTCCGCGGGATTCCCGGCGCGAACATCGACGGCGCGGGCAGCCTGGCGTGGCGCGCCTCGGCGTCGTTCTCGGCGAACGGCCAGCGCCCGCGCGACAACAATTACATGCTCGACGGCGTCGACAACAACGAGACGTGGCTCCAGACCGTCGTGCTGTTTCCGAGCGTCGACGCGCTCGACGAGTTCAAGCTGCAGACGAGCACGTATTCGGCGGAGTTCGGCCGATCGCTCGGCGGCGTCGTGAATCTGCAGATCAAGTCTGGGACGAACCGCATGCACGGGAGCGCGTTCGAGTTCCTGCGCAACGACGCGTTCGACGCGAACAACTTCTTCAACAACCGCGCCGGCCGCCCGAAGCCGGCGTTCAGCCAGCACCAGTACGGCGGCACGATCGGAGGTCCGATTGTGAAGGATCGCACCTTCTATTTCTTCGACTATCAGGGGTATCACGTCAATCAGGGGGCGACCTATCTGTCCACGGTGCCGTCGGCACGCATGCGCGCGGGCGATTTCTCCGAGCTGAACCGCGTGATCTACGATCCGGTGACGCATCTGCCGTTCCCCGGAAACGTCATCCCGATCGGCCGCTTCGATCCGGCGACCAGGAACATGTTGAGTCAGATCATTCCCGAGCCGAACACCGCCGGGACGGTCGGGTCGAACGGCCAGACCATCAACAATTACCTGATCAACCCGACGCTCGAGCGGCAGGACAACCAGATCGACTTGAAGGTGGATCATTCGCTGTCGTCGAAGAACCGGCTTTCAGGGCGCTACAGTTATGAGAAGACGCACCGCGTGCTGCCGGCGACGCTGCCGCACGGCGACGCCGGCTTCACCTTCGGCGCCGGCGACGGCAACATCAAGGCGCAGGGGCTCGCGCTGAACGACACGCACACGTTCAGCTCGAGCTGGCTGAACGAATTCCGCTTCGGCTGGAGCTCGATCAAGTTCTTCATGACGCCGGTCGACTACCAGGCCAACCTGGCGCAGGCTGTTGGCATCCCCGGCATCAACCTGAACCAGGTGACCTCGGCGTTTCCGCAGATCATGTTCAACAACGGCGGCATGCGGAACATGGGGTCGAACGGGAACCAGCCGCTCATCACGAACCAGAACGACTTCCAGATCTTCGACAACGTCACGCGCGTGGCCGGCCGCCACACGGTGCGGGCGGGCGGCAGCTGGACGCATCGCTCGCGCGAGATCCTCAACGCCGACACCATCGTCGGCCGCTTCGACTTCAACCAGAACCTCACGTCGAACTGCGCCGGCATCACGAGCGGCTGCACGCTCATCAACAACACCGGGTTCGATGTGGCGAGCTTCCTCCTCGGCACCGCGAGCGTGGCGAGCCGCGCGCTGTTCGACGCCGCCACCTACACCGAGGTCAGGCCCGAGATCGGCGCGTATATCCAGGACGATATCCGCGCGACGGATCGCTTGACCGTGAACGCCGGCCTGCGCTACGACCTGTTCGTCCCGTGGGTCGAGGTCGACAACCGCCAGTCGAACTTCGACGTGTCGACGGGACGATTCGTGGTCGCCTCGGATGGCGCGGTGATCAACGGCGTCGAGGTCGGCCGGTACCTGCAGACGTACGGCAGGACCGACTTCGGGCCGCGGTTCGGATTTGCCTACGACGTGAATGGCAGCGGCCGCACGATCGTCCGCGGCGGCTACGGGATCTTCTGGAACTTCACGCCCGGCGGCACCTCCTCGTCCAAGGCGCAGAACCAGCCGTTCCTGCAGGCGCAGTCGTTCACGACGACGTTCGGGACGAACATCCTGCTGTCGCAGGGCCTGCCGGCGCCACCCGGGGTGCACCCGGAAGTGGCGCCGTCCGGCTCCACGCGGTCGGCGTTCCTCACCGACTTCCGCGATGCGCACGCGCACAACTTCAACGTGAACGTGCAGCGGCAGTTCGGCTCGAACTACATGGTCGAAGCGGCGTACTCCGGGTCGCGCACCGTCAACGCGGCGCTCAAGACGGATCTCAACCAGGCGCCGCCGAGGGTCGGAGTCAGCGACCAGAACATCAATCGTCCATTCATTGCGGTCTCTCCGGCGCTGCGCACGGTCGGCACGCTCTCGAGCTCCGGCTACGTGGAATACAACGGGCTGCTCATCAAATTCCAGCGCCGCTCCGCGAACCATATCTCGTTCCTGAATTCGTACACCTTCGGCCGCGCGATCGACCTCAACTCCGACAACGACGGCACGGTGACGCTGACGAACATCTTCGACCCGGAGTACAACCGCGGACCGGCGGACTACGACGTCACGCACACCTTCAGCTCGAACTGGATCTACGAGCTGCCGTGGGCGGCCCAGCGCGCGTGGGGCGGCTGGCAGCTGAGCGGCATCCTGTACCTGCGCTCCGGCCTGCCCATCAGCTCCAACGGCGGCATCACGCAGTCCCAGAGCATGCTCTCGACCGGCATCACGAACAACCGGCCGAACACGACCTGCGATCCGGTTCTCTCGAACCCGACGATCGATCGCTGGTTTGACACCTCCTGCTTCCAGCAGGTCCCCGATACGACCGGCACGTTCGGCAACACCGGACGCAACAGCGTGCGCGGTCCCGGCGACTTCAACGTCGACGTGTCGGTGATCAAGAACACCAGGTTCGGCCCCGTCGGGTCGGAGCTGCGGCTCGAGGTGTTCAACCTGCTGAATCACCCGCAGTTCGCCAACCCGAACGGCCAGCTGGGCAACGCGGCGTTCGGCACCATCTCGGCGATGCTGGCGAGCCCGTCGTGCGCGCTGTGCGGCACGACCGAACGGCAGGTGCAGCTGGCGGTGAAGCTCAAGTTCTGACAATGTTCGGTGTTCGGGGTCCGGGTTCGGGGTTCGGGTTCGGGGTTCAAGCCCGGCCGTTGAGCACCGAGCCCGACTCCGAGTCCGAACCGGAATGCCGAACCCGAACTCCGAATCCGAAGTCCGAGTCCGAATCGCGAATCCCGAAGTTCGAGTCCGAATCCCGAATCCCGAAGTTCGAGTCCGAATCCCGAATCCCGAATCCCGACAGATGTCACTAAACTGGGGTCTAATAGGCGCCGGCGACATCGTCCGCAGGCGCGTTGCCGCGGCGTTGCGCGAGGCTGCGCACAGCGATCTGCTGGCCGTCACGCGCGCGCGGGCCGATCTCGTGGAAACGTTCGCGCGCGAGGTCGGCGCCCGGCGCTGGTACGCGAACTGGCGCGACCTTGTCGGCGATGCGGAGGTGCAGGCCGTTTACGTGGCCACGCCGGTCCACCTCCACGCCGAGCAGACGATCGCCGCCGCCGAGGCGGGCAAGCACGTGCTCTGCGAGAAGCCGATGGCGATGGACGTCTCGGAATGCGATCGCATGATCGCGGCCTGCCGCGCGAGCGGCGTGACGCTCGGCGTCGCGTACTACCGTCGCTTCTACCCGGCCGTCGTCCGCGTGAGGCAGCTCGTCGATGCCGGCGCGATTGGCGAGCCGGTGTTCGCGCAGATGATCGCGTCCGAGCCGTTCGATCCGCGCCCCGGCGCGCCCAGATACTGGCTGGTGCAGCGATCGCAATCGGGGGGCGGGCCGATGGCCGACTTCGGCTGCCATCGACTGGAAGTCCTGCTGCACCTTCTCGGCCCCGTGCGGCGCGTCACCAGCGTCGTGGCGACCGTCGCGTTGGACCGCGAGGTCGAAGATACTGCGGCCGCGCTCCTGCAGTTCGAGCGCGGCGCCTGCGCGATGGTGGCCGTGACCAACGCGGCCGCCGAGCGGCAGGACACGCTCGATGTGTTCGGGACGCGCGGTTCGATCCGCGTCAGCGCCTTGAACAGCGGAGAGATCATCATTCGCGCCGGCGACGTCGAACGCGCGGAATCGCATCCGCCGGCGCCGAACGTTCATGCGCCGCTCGTCGACGATTTCCTCGAGGCTGTGCGCGATCGGCGCGATCCGGCGGTCGATGGCTCCGTCGGACGTGCAGTGGCCGCCATCCAGGATCAGATTTATGCTGACACGCCGTCAATTCGTTGAGGTCGTCGGCGCCGTCGGCGCCGCCGCCGCGCCTCGGATCGTCCGCGCTCAACAGGTGCAGGGACCGCCGAGCACCGTCACCAATCCGCCGCGGGACTTTGGCCCCGCCGCGCCGCCGACCACGTACTTCACCGACCCGGACATCGTGACCGTGGACCCGCTCTTCGACGGCTACATCCAGCGGAACTCCGCGATCAAGCGGCTCTGGACCGGCGCGCTCTGGGCCGAAGGCCCCGCGTGGTCCGGTCAGGGACGCTATCTCGTGTGGAGCGACATCCCGAACAACCGGCAGCTGCGCTGGATCGAAGACGATGAGCACGTGGCCGTGTTCCGCAGCCCGTCGAACAACTCCAACGGCAACACGTTCGACTTCCAGGGCCGGCAGCTGTCGTGCGAGCACTTGACGCGCCGCGTCGTGCGCTACGAGCACGATGGCAGCGTCACGGTGATTGCCGAGTCGTACAACGGCAAGCGGTTGAATTCGCCGAACGACATCGCCGCGCATCCCGACGGCAGCTACTGGTTCACCGATCCTCCATACGGCCGGAGCCTGTACGAAGGCCAGCCCGCCCCGCGCGAGCTGCCGACCGGCGTGTACCGCGTCGATACGAGCGGAGGAATCACGCTCGTCATCACGGAGGCGCAGGTGCCGGATCCGAACGGCATCGCGTTTTCACCCGACCGCAAGAAGCTGTACGTCGTCAGCACCGGCAAGGGACCGGGCGATACCGGTCCCGGCGGGAGGGGCAACATGTTCGTGTTCGATGTGGGGGCCGACAACACGGCGTCGAATGGACGCGTGTTCTCCGACTACATGATCGACGGCGTGAAGTGCTCCCCCGACGGCGTGCGCTGCGACGTGGACGGCAACGTCTGGTGCTCGAGCAACGCCGGCCGCGCTGTTGGCTACAGCGGCGTGACGGTGTGGACGCCGCAGGGCAAATTGATCGGGCGCATTCGCCTGCCCGAAGTCTGCGCGAACCTCTGCTTCGGCGGCCCGAAGCGCAATCGGCTCTTCATGGCTGCGAGCCAGTCGCTTTACGCGGTGCATGTCAACACGCAGGGCTCGGCGCCGTGATGCTGGACACACCGGTCAAATCGCTGAAACACGCGCTCCGCGCCGGCCGCTGTCGGTCAACGTTGACGGCCGAGCGCCCTGCGCCCGCGGACGTGGCACACCACAGAGGCATCGAGGGCACAGAGCGCCTCGATTCGACGGCGCTGGCCGGCGTAGCCGGTGTTTTTTCTCTCTGTGTCTCTGTGCCTCTGTGGTAAACCATACGTGGACAAGATCCCAGCGTGACATTTTTCTGATGAGGGTAAACATGAAACGCACTGGTACGGCCCTTCGGTGGCTCACGGTCTTCGTCGCGTTCGCCTTCTGCTTCGTCGGCGCGCGCGCTGAAGCGCCGAAACCGAAGCGCATCAACCGCGCGATCGAGCTGCTCGAGCAGGGGCAGCCGATCTACTACACCGGCTCGCACGAGGGGACAGATGGCAGCTTCGCCCAGGGGGTCAAGGACGCGCAGACCTATGCGGACTACATCAGCTACGACATGGAGCATGCGCCCTTCGACGTCAAGGGCCTGTCCGAGTACATGCAGGGACTGGCGAAAGGCGGACCGACGAAGAGCGGCCATCGCACACCCGCGGTGATCGTGAACGTGCCGGTGAACGGCACCGACGAAAGCACCGTCCGCGCGAACGCGTGGATGTTTCAGCAGGTGCTCGCGACCGGCGTTCACGGCATCCTGCTCTGTCACGCGGACGCGCCGGGCGCCGTCCGGGCGTTCGTCGAGGCGGTGCGCTTTCCGGCGTACGGCGGACGGCGCGGCGTGCACGGCAATCCGACAGGCGCGCGCATCTGGGGCATCACCGCCGACGAATACGCCGAGAAGGCGGACGCGTGGCCGCTCAATCCAAAGGGCGAGCTGCTGCTCGGGTTGAAGCTCGAAGACAAATTCGCGCTCGAGAATGCCGAGACCAATACGAAAGTTCCCGGCGTCGCCTTCGCGGAATGGGGACCGGGCGACATGGCGTTTTCGCTCGGCGTGAAGAACGGCCCGGGCCCGATGCCGCCCTTGATGCAGGCGGCGCGCGCGAAAGTCTTCGCCGCGACGAAGGCCAGCAAGATCTTCTTCCTCAACTCCATGAACGCCGACAACGTTGTCGACATGATCAAGGAAGGCGTGATGATCGGCCCCGCGAGTCAGCAGGCCGCCGAGATCGGACGCAAGTACTCGAAGCGCACGATGCCGTGGTAGTCGGCCGGGTCCGGCAGGCCAGGTAGGCCTCTCAGGTCGGGTGGGTCGGGTCGGCCAGGTAGGTCGGGTAGGTCGCGTGGGTCAAGTAGGTTGGTTAGGTCGGGTAGGTCGCGTGGGCGGGTAGGTCGCGTGGGTCGGGTAGGTCGCGTCGTGGGTCGGATGGCCGGTCACGCAGATTAAGATAGAGGCGTGAACCTGCGACCGGCTGCGCTCGTCGCCGCCGTCATGTCGACGGCCGCGCTGAGCGCTCAACTCCCGGCGAGGATCGATTTTCGCCGCGACGTGCAGCCGATCTTCCGCGACCACTGCCTCGGTTGCCACGGCCCGGATCAGCAGATGAACGGCCTGCGGCTGGACCGCCGCGCCGACGCGATGCGCGGCGGGTCGCAGTCGGACATCGGACCGGGCAACGCTGACGGGAGCCGCCTGTACCACCGCCTGATCGGGACCAACTTCGGCATGCAAATGCCGCCCGCCGGCCCTCTCAGCGACGAGCAGGTCGACACGATCAAACAGTGGATCGATGAGGGCGCCGAGTGGCCCGACGATGTCGCCGGCGAGTCGCCAGCGGTCCAGGCCGATCCCGACGCGACCCGGCTCATGGCGTTGATTCGCGAGGATGACCGGCCGGCGATCGAAGAGCTCCTGCGCAGGAACGCCGGCGCGGCGACGGCACGAGGACCGCAAGGATCAACACCCCTGATGGCGGCGGCGCTGTATGGCAACGCCGCTCTGGTGAAACGCTTTCTGACTGCGGGCGCCGATCCCAACGCGAGGAACAGCGCAGGCGCAACCGCCCTCATGTGGGCGGCGCCCGATCGCGACAGGATGCAGCTCCTGCTCGATGCAGGCGCTGATGTCAACGCGCGATCGGACGACCGGCGATCGGCGCTCGTGGTCACGAGCGGAATTGTCGGCGCCGCGCCGGCCTTGAGGCTGCTGCTCGATTACGGGGCCGACCCGTCGGCCTGGCACGCCACCGACCCGTCGCCCTTGCGTGAAGCGGCGCGCGTTGATGATGCCGAGATGTTTCGCCTGCTGGTGGAATACGGCGTCAGCCCCAAGGATGCCGGCGGCGTGACCTCGACGTTCCTTCGCACGAATTGTTTCAAGTGTGCGGAGCTCGTCGGCGAAGGAGGGCCGTTGCCCCGGCGTCCTCCCGAGTCGGGGGCGGTTGAAACGGCGCCGCGATACGACCCCGGACGGGCGGCCCGGCCGACGCCTGTCGGCGTGACGCCGGCGACGCCGGCTGCCATTCGCAAGGCGGTCGAGCGCAGCCTCCCGCTGCTGCAGGACGTCGGTGTCAGCTTCATACAGCAAACCGGCTGCGTCTCGTGTCACCACAACAGCGTCGTCTCGATGGCGGTCGCGGCTGCCCGCGCCAACGGATACGCGGTGAACGAGGCGACCGCGAAGAAACAAACGAGCGCGATTGGCGCGTACCTCGAATCGTGGAGGGAGCGCACCGCGCAAAACATGTTCATCGCCGGTCAGGGCGACACCATCAGCTACCTGTTGCTCGGTCTGGCGGCAGACGGCTATCCACCCGATGCAGCGACGGACGCGCAGGCGATCTGGTTGAAGCGACGGCAGGCGCCGGACGGGCATTGGCCAATCATCACGATCCGTCCGCCGATTGAATCGAATGATATCGAGGTCACTGCCGTTTCGATGCGGGCGCTTCAGAGGTTTGCGCCGCCATCCCGGCGCGCTGAATACATGAACGCGGTGGAGCGCGCCCGCGCCTGGCTGACGGCGGCTCCGGCGAGCTCGACTGAAGAGCGCGCGTTCCGTCTCCTGGGATTGTCGTGGGCGGGCGCGTCGAACGCGGTCGTCGAACGGGCGGCCCGCGATCTCCTGGCGAGCCAGCGTGCCGATGGAGGATGGGCGCAGCTCCCGGCGATGCCGAGCGATGCGTACGCGACCGGTGAGGCGCTGGTGGCCTTGCGCGAGAGCCGCGCGTCCACGCAGAGCGACCGCGCGTACCGCAAAGGGCTGGAGTTCCTGCTGCGCACACAGATCGACGACGGATCGTGGCCTGTCGAGACGCGGGCTGTCCCGGTTCAGGCGTATTTCGAAAGCGGCTTTCCCTACGGCGTCAACCAGTGGATTTCCGCCGCCGCAACGGGCTGGGCGACCACTGCGCTCGCGCTCGCCAAGCCGGCCGAACGCAAGGCGACGCTTTCGGGCGCGCCGCCAGTGTTGCCTTGATTCGCGCCCGCCAGTCCATCCGAACGTAGGGGCGACTCTTTAGAACACGTTGCGAAATGAGGAATTAGGAATTCAGAATTTGGAATTCTGGCACGAATTCGAAATTCCAAATTCTCAATTCAAAATTTCGCATTCCACTCTTAGGGCCGCCAGGGTTGTCTCAGTTCGCGCGCAACACCTTCAACGGATCCAGCTTCGACGCGCGGTAAGCCGGCACCAGGCTCGCAACCAGCGCCACGATCGCCAGCGTGCCCGCGACCGCCGCGAGCGTCAGCGGATCCGACGGGCTCACGCCGAACACGAGCTTCTCCAGGATTCTGGCCGAGCCGAGCGCGGCCATCGCGCCGGCGGCGATGCCGATGAGGGCCGGCGTCATCCCCTCGACGACGACGAGCCGGACCACGTCGGCCGTCCGCGCTCCCAGGGCGGTCCGGATCCCGATCTCGCGGCTGCGTCCGCGCACGATGTACGACAGGACGCTGTAGATCCCCACCGACGCGAGCGCCAGCGCGACCGACGCGAAGAGCCCGAGGAGCAGCGCGCTGAAGCGCTGTGACGTCAGCGTTTCGTCCAGCACCTCCTGCATCGCGCGGATGTCCTGGACCGGCTGCGCCGGATCGATCGCGCGCACCACGCCCAGCGCGGGCTGGGCGAGCGAAGCCGGCGGCACGGACGTCCGCACGACGAGCGACAGACTCGTCCAGGACCGCTCGCGCGTGTACTCGTAGACGGTCGCGGCTGCCGCCTCGGAGAGCTCCCCCTGCTTGACGTCGCCCACGATGCCGACCACCTCCTTGGCGAGCGTCTTCGACTGGAGCGGCAGCGTGACGCGCCGCCCGATCGGATCGGCGTCCCCCCACAGCAGTTTCACGGCGGCGCGGCTGACGAGCAGGACCTCCACGTCGCTGTCCGCGACGTCACGCCCGCGCAGCACCGGGATGCTCATCGCGCGAAGGTAGCCGGGCGTGATCTTGCGCACCTCGACCGTCGGCTGATCGCGCGGCAGGAGCTCCGCGTGTCCCTCCAGGACGATCGGCTGCACGGAGCCGCCGCCCTGAGCCGGCAGATCGTCGATCGCTCCCGCCGCCTGGACGCCGGGCAGCGCGCGGATGCGCAACAGTGCGCCGTCGAAGAACGCGCTGATCTGCGCCGGCGTGCGGTACCGCGTCTCCGGCAGCGAGACGCGCAGCGTCAGCACGTTGCGAGGATCGAACCCGGCGTCGACGTGACGCAGCGCGAACAGACTTCGGAGCATGACGCCGGCGCCCATCAGCAGCACGAGCGACAGCGCCACTTCACAGACGATGAGCAGCCGCCGCGTCCGGATCCCGGACGTGCCGGCGTCGCTCCGTCCGCCGTCCTTCAACGCATCGTTGAGATCCGCGCGCCCGGCGCGGATCGCCGGCATCGCCCCGGCCAGGATGCCCGTCACGATCGACGCCGCCACGACGAACAGCAGCACGCGCGCGTCGATCGAGATCTCGTCGGCCCTGGGCACCTGGTTGACAAGCAGCACGGCGCCGGCGGCGAGGCTCGCGCGGGCGAGCAGCAGCCCCGCGGCGCCTCCCGCCAGCGCGAGCACCAGCGCCTCGATCAGCAGTTGCTGGAAGACGCGTGCGCGCCCCGCGCCCAGGGCGGCGCGGATGGCGATCTCCTTGCGGCGGCCGAGCGTGCGCGCGAAGAGCACGTTGCCGACGTTCGCACATGCGATCAGCAGGACCAGCACGACGGCCGCGAGCAGCATCACCAGCGACATCCGGATGTCGCCCACGATCAGTTCCTGCAGCGGAACGACGGTAGCGCCCCAGCCCGCGTTGGCCTGCGGGAACTCGCGCTCGAGCCGCTCGGAGATGACGTTCATCCCGGATTGCGCCTGCGCCGCATCGACGCCGGGCTTCAGGCGCGCGATCACCTGGGCGTTGTGATTGTCGCGGACCGCGCGGTCGGCGGCGGAGTAGGCGAGCGGCACCCAGATGTCTTTTCCCGACACGGCCCACGAGGCGACCGAGAAGCGCGCGGGCATGACGCCGACGATCGTGTACGCCTCGCCGTCGAGCGAGAGCGTGCGGCCGATGACGTCCGCTGCGCCGCCCAGATGGCTCTGCCAGAATCGGTTGCTGAGGACGACAACGTGCGCGCGCCCCGGCGAGTCTTCGTCCGCAAGGAAGACGCGCCCGAGCGACGGCCGGGCACGCACGACCTGAAAGAAGTCCGCTCCCACGGCTCCCGCGACGACGGCTTCCGCGTCGCCGGCGCCCGTCAGCGTGAGCTGCCGGAACCTGTAAATCGCCATGCCCTCGAACATCTGCGCGTCCCGCTTCCAGTCGTAAAAGTTGGCGGGCGAGACCGAGAAGCGGTGGATGCCCGGGAACGCGTTCTGCGGCGGCTCATGGAACAGGCGGACGAGTCGATCCGGATCCTCGAATGGCAGCGGGCGCAGCAGCACCGCATTGACAATGCTGAAGATGGCCGTGTTGGCGCCGATGCCCAGCGCAAGGACGGCGACGACTGCGGCCGCGAACGAGGGGGCGCGGGACAGGACCCTGAAGGCATAGCGAAAATCGGCGACGAGCGTGCGCATGACGGAGTCCTCCGGGGAACGCGGCGAATGAAACGGCGGCGAATGCCTGCGCGCCCGCGGCGGCGCCGCGAGGCAGCGGAGCGTCTGCCGCCAGAACCAGGCGCGCGCGTCGGACGGCGAGGCGGCGCGTCGCGACTGAAACTCCTCCTCCAGGTCGCCCAGGACGAACTCGCGCCATTCAGCGGACACGCGCCGCGTCAGCAGCCACACGGCGAGGCGAGGTGGACCGGATGTCACTTCGTCTCCAGGCGGGCCTCGAGGCCGCGGGTCATGGCGGTGAACGCGCGGTAACTCCGGCGCAGCGCGGCGGCGCCCGCCGGCCGCAACGCGTAAAATTTCCGGCGGCGGCCGCCCCGCTGGGCGGTGGGTTCGCCCACCCACGACCGGAGCAGCCCCTTGCTCTCGAGCCGCTCGAGCGTGGTATAGACGGCGTTGATCGAGACGTCGCGTCCCGAGCGCGCGTGAATCTCCTGCCGGATGGCGGCGCCGTACGCCTCGTCCGCGAGACGCCACACCCCCAGCATGACGAGCTGTTCGAAGTCGCCGAGCACCGCTGCCTTGTGTTTAAACCACATTGTGGGTGATATTACCGGACCAGAGACTTGGACGGCAACGCGGGGCGCCGGGTTGCCGCGCCCGGGTCCGCGGCCGGCGCGTTGCCGGATCGCGCTCGACCTGCCGCTGTTGCCCGGCCGCGCCCGCAGGTACCGCTCGAGACTTCGCGGAGACGATGGACACGCACCGGCACGTGGGGCGAACCCGTGCTGCGCCGCCGGGGCCGTTCGGCTCGCCTTCGGTCGCCCTCGACGGAAATCAAGGACTCTGGGTCACCCCGCTGCGTTCACCCGGCAACCCTGCGGTGCTTCACGAGGCGGAGGTTGTAGCTGAATGGCCGCTCGATGACGTGCTGCACGCTCCATGCTGCCTGTTCGGCCAGCGATCGAAATGCCTCGAGCGTGCGCGGGCGCGTCGCGACCCGATCGGCGCTCTGCAAGGCACGCATCGCTTCGCCATCCCGCGTGACCGACCCCACGAGGATCGCATCGGGTGCGGTTCCCTCGTGCAGCGTCTCCAGGTTCGCGGCGATCTCGGTGTCCGAACCGTACTCGAAGAGGGCCCCTTCTGAAGAGACCGCGCAGACTGCATCGGCCGCGTGCCGGCCGGCAAGAGCCTCTCGCAATCCATCGACCCGAGACCACTGGTACTTGAAGTGCCGGAAGCCGATTTCGAGACCGGATAGCGGCGCACCAGGCGCCCGGAGCGCCTGGAGAGCCCGGACACCGAAGGCCGGACCGTGATCATCGACGTCCAGGACCGTGATTCCGATCTCCAGACCCACCAGCAGGTTCGAATGCTCGGCGTGAAGATGAATCAGCGCGTTCCAGCTGTCGCCCGCCGGGCCACCTCCGATGTTCACGAGACAGAACGGCCGCCGGGGGTTGGCGGCGGCGGTGAGCGACAAGCCGTCGGCGAGCAGTCGCGCCATGTCCTGCAGGCGGACTCTCGTCATCAGGGCGGGGAACGACGCGGCAATCCGCCGGTCTATCGGGCTCGCCTCCGCGCCCAGATTCCCGGGACCAAGCTTCAACAGATAGGTATCCATGCCGGTCAGGAACGTGCCCGAGGCCGCAATCAGCCCGCGTCCGAGCATCGACCGCTGCAGCGCATCTCGAACAGGCGCCGGGATCTCCTGCCGCTCCCTCGACTCGAGCACGAATTGATCGCACATCGTCGCGAGCTCCGCGTCGGTCGCGGTCACGGCAAAGGCCGGGTTGGTCACATCGATGACGGGAAGGCTCAATCCGTCTTCCGTCGTCGCAGAGAGAATGCCAGGCGTCATCGGAGCCTCCCAAGGAGAGCAGTACCGCACAGTGGCGAAATCTGTGAGAACGTGACGAATCCCCGTTAATAATTATACCACATTATGAATATTTATTCAATGAAAAAACCGACGCCGGTGCCACCAACGCTGCCCTCGCGAGCGCAGCGCCCTTGGAAGTAACTCCGAGAAGCCGCGATTCAGACGGGCGATACGCGTCCGCGGCGAATCGAGCATGACGGGGAAGCCGCGGCGTTCAGTGGCCAATTGCCCGCGATCGACCGATAAGTCGGAGGATCCGACGGAATGCGGCGTAGTCGTCTTCGTTTTGTCGGAATTGCGCTTGTGCTGGCTTCCTGACATCGCGTTGTCGGCTCGCAGGAACCGCTCGAGAGCTTCTGCAGGTTCAACAGCAGGTCAGCCAGCGCGTCGGCGGTAGTGAAACGGTGTAAACCTGAACAATGGGCGATCTGTGAGCATCGGCATGAGGTTGACTGTGGTCGGTTTCAGGAGGCGCTATGCCTGACCAGGAGACGCAGGTCGGAAGTGAGGAGCTGCAATTCGACCGCGTCATCACCGACTCGACGTCTTCGGCCCCTCCGAGCAAGCCAGCGGTCATCTGCGCGGCTTGCCAAACGTCGATCGAGACGGAGTACTACGACGTGAACGGGAACATCTTCTGCAGCCGTTGCCGTACCGCCTCTGAATCGGCCGCCGAAACGCCGCGGGGGGTCATTCCGCTCATCACCGCCGGTGCCTTCGGCCTGGGTGCGGGAGTTATCGGCGCGGTCATCTATTACGCCGTCATCGCGATAACCCACTTCGAGATCGGCATCGTTGCCATTCTCATCGGCTACATGGTCGGTTACGCGGTTCGCAAAGGCGCTCGCGGGCGTGGCGGACTTCGCTTTCAGGTTCTCGCCGTTGCGCTGACGTATGCATCCGTCGCGCTCGCGTACACGCCCATCGCGGTCAAGCAGGCTATCGATGGCAATGGCAGCGCCCGGCAGGCACCGGCAGCGACGACGAGCAGCAGCGGCATCGCTGCGGCCGAGCCCGATAGCCGGCGCGGCCCGACGACGAAGCCGGGTGGAGGTGGCCTGCTCCTGACTGTGGCGTTGCTGGTGGCCTTCATCGCCGCCCTTCCGGTGCTGATGGTGATCGGATCGTTTCCCTCCGGCCTCATCGGCGCATTCATCATCTTCATCGGCATGAGGCAGGCCTGGAGGATGACGGGCGCGCCCTGGCTGCAGATCCTCGGACCGTACCGCGTGGGCGCCGCTCCGGCCTCGACACCTGCTTGACGCCGACACACTGCACCCGCTGCGGAACTGAGGTGGCGCCGGATGCGCTGGCGTGTCCTGCCTGCGCGTCGCTGATTCATACAGACACGCTGAAACAGCTCGCGGCCGAGGCCGACGTCGCGACGCGAGCGGGCGATCTGGTGAGCGCGCGGAACCACTGGGCGGCGGCGCTGCGTCTGCTGCCGGCCCGCTCGCAGCAGCACGCCGTGATCCGCGATCGGCTCGCCGAGCTCACTCGCCGCATCGACGCGGCGGCGGTTCAAGGTGGGCCGGTGGCGGCCGACACGGCGCCGTGGTGGCGGCGCGGCGCCCCGGGACTCGTCACCGTCGCGCTGGTACTGACCAGCAAGCTCAAGTTCCTGCTGCTGGGACTCACGAAGGCGAGCACGTTCGTTTCGATGTTCGCCTTCTTCGGCGTGTACTGGTCGATCTACGGCTGGCCACTGGCGCTCGGACTCGTACTCTCGATCTACATCCACGAGATGGGACACGTCGCCATGCTGCGCAGGCTCGGCATCGAGGCGGGCGCGCCGATGTTCATCCCTGGTGTGGGAGCGTTCGTGATGTTGAAACAGCATGTCAGCGATCCGCTGACCGATGCGAAGATCGGCCTGGCCGGGCCTGTGTGGGGTCTTGGGGCGGCGCTCGCCGCGTTCGGGATCTATGCCGTCACTGGCGCGCGGATCTGGCTCGCCATCGCACAGCTGACGGGGTTTCTCAACCTGTTCAATCTCACCCCCGTGTGGCAGCTGGACGGGTCGCGCGGCGTCCACGTGCTCGCGCGAGGGGAGAGATGGGCTCTGGTGGCCGCAATTGCTCTCGCGCTGATGGTGACGGAACAGCGCCTCCTGTTCATCGTCGGCGGCGTCGCCGTGTGGCGCGCGTTGCAGCAGGAGACCGGCCCGGGCGACGCGCGAGTGCTCGCCACGTTCGTCGTGCTCGTCATCGCACTCTCGTTGCTCGCGCGCGGACTGGGTTGATTCAGCGATGGTCACGCGCCTGGCGGCGCTCGGCGTCACGCGACGGACAGCGACGTCGGAACATCCAGAAAGCGCCCGTAGCACGCCGCAGTCTCGCCGAGCGCACGGCGCTCCGGTCCGGTCAACCGCCTTCGCGGGATGACATCGACGATGACTCCACTGGCGTCGCGAACGGCCTTCCAGGTGCCGGCGATCTGCCCGGCAATCACGAGCGCATGCTGGAACGTCGCGTTTCCGCGGGAGCGAGATGCAATCGCGGGCGGTGCATGGGGCACCGCTTCACGATCCCGGTACGCCACGAGGTACTCGTCGTACACCGGCAGCAGATGGACGGTCCTGCGCCGCGTGACGCCGGCTGTCGTGCCGCCAAGGCGCCAATAGGTTCGGTCATCGACCACATCGTGCCGGGCTCGGTTCATCTCGAGGCCTCGCTTGGCGTCAGCCGTCGCGAGCCCTGACCACCAGAGGAAGTCCCGGACGGTGGCGGGGCCATGGCTCGTGAAATACCGCCGGGTGAGCTCCGCGATCGCCTCGTCGCGTGAAAGGCGCGCGGCCCGAGGCGCGCGCTGCGCCAGCAGGGTGTAGGTGATCTGTTTCCCGCGGCGGGGGCCGCTGCAGATGACGCCCTCGAGCTCGGCGTATAGCGTGATGAGCGCAAGCCGAACGCCTTTCGCCGCAAGGCCGGCGCGCTCGAGCTGCGCGCCAAGCTCGGCGCGTGTCAGGCAGTGACCATCCCTGAGGGCTCGTTCGAACGCGGTCGTCGCGCGGTTGAGGAGGCTCTCGTCCAGTCCGTTTTGGCGTCTGTAATAGGCCATGGCCCGATGCACGCGCGGCGCGGTGAGCTCGAGCATCCAGCGGATGTCCGCCGGCGTGACGAAATGCCAGGTCGGACGCATCACATGCGTGCGGAGGATCTTCCCTTCGTCGAAGGCGCGATCAATCGCCGCGTCGGTCGTCCCATCCGGCATCCGCAGGGCGAGTGCCCATTTCGCGGCCGGATACTCCTGCGCCTGTACTGCACCCAGCCACGCGATGACATCCGCCGGCTGGCGAGGCCCCGCCCGGGTGATGCACTGGTTGTGGAGTCTCTGCTCGGCGATTGCCGTGTTCACGGGCGTTCCAGACGCGCCAATTCCGGCCGGACTCGCTCACGCGAGCGCGTGATCGATGGGGAACGCTCGACCGGACCACGCCTTCACCGATGTCCACGGCTGCGCCGGCGCGGACCAGAAGTCGTCGGACGCGGGCAGGCCGAGCGGAAGCAGCCCGACTGAACACAGATACAGGCTGCCGGTCGAGATGTAGGTCTCGCCGATTCCGGGCTGGTGCCCGCAGAAGCCGATGCGGAGCCAGCCGTCCGCGTCGAAGGTCTCCGGCGCATCCATCGATCGGCGGATCGACGCGGTCAGCGCGCCGCGCACCTGCGCGGGCGAGACGCCGTCAGGTAACCGATGCCGGAGCGCCGTCTCCGCGAGCAGATGGAACGCGCCGAAGCGGTACGCGATCGAGCGGCCGATCGGCGGGAAGCTGCCGTCGGGTGCGATCATGCGCTCCTGAATCGCCGCGTAACGGGTCGCGCGCTGGTCTTCGCGCGCGGCGATCCCGGTCCAGGCCGGCGACTCGCCTTTGCAGACCTCGAGCACGTCAACCAGCATGGGATGGATGACGAAGCTGTTGTAGAAGTCCCAGTGGAACTCCGGGCCGTCGCCGTACGCGCCGTCGCCTTTGTACCACTGTTCGTGCTGCCGCACCGCGTAGTCGACGCGCGTCGGATCCCAGCCCGCGCCGAGCGATTTCAAGCCGGCCTCGACCATCGCCGAGAACAACAGCCAGTTGTTGAAACCCGGCACGATCGGCCGCGTCGACTCGAGCGCGGCGACGAGGTGCCGCTTCGTCGTCGCGTCGAAGCCATCGCGCAGCATGCGCGGCGCGCGCAGGATGCCCTGCGCGAGAAACGCGGCATCGACGAGCGGCTGCCGATCGCGGGTGAAGTTCAGAAAATCGGGCGAGGCGGGGTCGACCGCGCGCGCGATCGCGCGATGCGCGAGTGTCGCGTAGTCCGCTCGCAGACGGCCCTCGGGCGAGGCGTCGGCGGGCAGCTCGATCCACGGTGCGAGGCCCGCCATCAACCGGCCGAGCGCTTCGAGATGCGTGACGTTCCGGCGGTCGGCGCCCTCCGCCTGTTCGACCGGGAGCCGCGCCTTCAGCGTGCCGTTCGCAAGATGGGTGAGCACGGGATCGGCGAGCCGGCGCATGACCGCGATCCACACATCGCGATCGGTCGGCGCTGCCGCACCCGGGGGAGCCGGACGCTGGTCGGCGTTCGCGGCGGCCTGCCAGGCCGCCGATGCCGCGCTGGCCGCGCTCGCGGTCTTGAGAAACTCGCGGCGATCCACGGTCAGTTCCGCGGCGGCACGATCGCGGCGACCACGGACGAGTACCACTCGCCGTGGTTGTGCACGTAGGCTCCGCGCATCCACGCGATCGCCGTCCGGCGGTCGTTCCATTTCGGGATCACCGGCCTCAGGTTGTCGAACGACGAATTGCGCGTGAACGGCGTCCAGGTCCACCTGCCGTTCGCGCCGCGCTCACCGCGAAACAGCTCGTAATGACGCTTCGCGTCGGCGGAGCTGACGAGCGGCGCGCCGCTCACCGGATCCGCGTCGGTCGAGATGTAGAGCACGTCGGGGTTGTTGGGGTCGAGCGCGCCCAGCCCGGAGTAGTCATCCTCGTCCGGATAGAGGCGCGTACCGGCGTGCGCGATCTCCTCGTGATGCCATCCGGTCGCGTCGAGTCGCGCGTAGTGATAGCGCAGGTCCATGCCGCCCTGCCCCCGCGGCAGCCCGCGGCCGTCGACCTGCGTCGAGAAGAGGACATACGGGCGATCGTTCCGATCGAGCTCGACGTCGACCATCCAGGCGACGTTGTCCGGCCCGCCCTGATAGAACTTCGTGAAGTCCCACGTTGCGATGCTCGTCTCGGTCGATGTGCTCAGCACGCCGACCTTCGTGCCGTCGGTGCGATACAGCGCGCCGTCGCGCACGTAGCCGTGATAGAGGCTGTTGTCGAAGTTGCGCGGGTGATCCTCCGTCGCCACGAAATGAACCGTGCCTTTCCCATCGTCGGCGAACTTGAGGTACGCGCTGTAGCCGCCCTTCCCGTACAGCCAGCGTCCGCCGTACTTCCACGTCCTCCCCTCGTCGTCCGAGAACATGTAGTTCGGGTCGTGATGGAAGGCGCGGATGAAGTTGTAGAGCCGCCCGTTCGGCATCCGGAAGAGGTTCGCGTAGGTCGCGTTGTTGCCGGCGTACGTCGCATCGTCTCCCGGCGTCGCCACCACGGATGCCGGGCTCCACACGAGCGGATTGTGCGGCTCCGAGAGCCGGTAGTACATGCGCCGCTCGCGCGCGTGCATGCTGTAGACGGCGAGATAGCGGCCGTCGGACCGCAGGTAAAACGCCGGCGCATCATGGTCGTCCTGCTCCAGGTGCGGGTGGAGGACGACGGTCTGCGCCGTTCCGGTGGCGATGTCGTAGACCGACACCTCGACGTTGCCGGAATTCGGATCGCTCGCGTTCGCCTGATTGCTGCCGATGGCGCGGACCGACCCGATAATCAGCTTGCCGTCGTTCACGATGACGCGCGGATCCATGAACCACGACCAGGCGCCGTTGTCGTTGAGCCGGACGAGCGTGGCGGCGACGTAGTTGGACGGGTAGCCGTCATCTGTGCGCGCGGCGAGCGTGGCAGCCGCGATGAACAAAAGCGTGCAGGCGCGTTTCATGTGCCTCCTGCTGAACGTAGACCTCGGTCCGGCTGATGCGTTTTGCACGTTCGCTACGCCGTTGTGCGGACGGCTCCAGGGCCGGACGCTACGTACGACGATGACGCCGACACTATGGCTGTACACCGAACGTGAATACAGTTCTCGTGCGGTACGTGTTGCCGGGCCTCAGGACTGTCGACGGAAAGTTCGGTTTGTTCGGCGAATCGGGGAAATGCTGCGTCTCGAGGCAGAAACCGCTTCTCGGGCCGTACGCGTGACCCGCTTTGCCGGTATCGCCCGTCAGCCTGTTGCCCGTGTAGAACTGCACGCCAGGCTCGGTCGTCGCGACATCGAGCGTGCGCCCGCTGGTCGGTTCGACCACCCGCGCGGCATGGTGCATGCCGCCCGCTCGGTTCAACACGAAGTTGTGGTCGTAGCCGTCCGCGAGGCGGAGCTGCGCGTGATCGCGATCGATACGCGCGCCGATGGCCGTGGGCGTGCGGAAATCGAACGGTGTGCGATCGACGGATGCGAGCTCGCCGGTCGGGATCATCCCCGCGTCGACCGGCGTGAATCGATCCGCGTCGAGCGTCACCCGATGCTGCAGGATGGTGCCGTTCCCCTCACCGGCGAGGTTGAAATAGCTGTGCTGCGTGAGGTTGACGTGCGTCGTCTTGTCGGTCGTCGCCGTGTATTCGACGCTCAGCTCGTTGCGCGCCGTCAGCGTATAGGCGACCGCGGCATGCAGAGCGCCCGGGTACCCTTCCTCGCCGTCAGGGCTCGTGTAGGTCAGCCCGACGCCAACCTCGCCTCCGCGATCGAACGGCTCGGCGCGCCAGACGACCTTGTCGAAGCCCTTCACGCCCCCGTGAAGATGATTCTCGCCGTTGTTGGTCGCAAGATGGAACGTGTGGCCGTCGATCGTGAACTGGCCCTTTGCGATCCGGTTGCCGTACCGGCCCACGACGGCGCCGAAGAAACGCGACCGCGTCAGATAGCTTGCGAGCTCGTCGAACCCGAGGACGACATCGGCGAGCCGGCCGCCGCGATCGGGCGTCTTGATCGACACGACGATCGCGCCGTATGTGATGACGCGAACTTCGACGCCGTTGCCGTTCGTCAGCGTGAAGAGATCCACCGCGGTCCCGTCCGGCATCGCGCCAAACGACGAGCGGGTCACGCTGGCTGCCAGCATCACGACCGCAGCGATCGGTATCGGCACGGCCTCACAGACGGACGAGATCGGCGATCCGGACCGGCTTCCGCTGATCGATGCTGTTCCGGATCGCGATGCCGGTGAGGCAGGACATCGCGCCGGCGCGGGAATCGGGCAGCTTCATGTATTCGGGCGCGTCGGTCTTTCGGAAGATCAGATCGCGCATGCGATCGTCGCCGCCTCCGTGCCCTTCGGTCAGCTTCGGAATCGGCACCTTCGTCCGCTTGCCGAAGCTCTTCGTGACGTAGATCTCGTGGCTGTCGGCGACCTCCCAGGGCTGCCGCTCGAACGACTGCACGTCGAGCCGGCCCTTCTCGCCGTTGAACGCGACGCGGTAGCCTTCGTACGGCATATACGCGTTCAGCGCATAGCTCATCGTCGCGCCGTTCGAGTACTTCACGATCGCCTGCATGTTGTCGAAGATGTCGACGTCCTCGCGGAAGACGCAGCCGTCGCGGTAGTAGCCGTCGGCATCCTCGCACGCCGCGTAGAGATCCATCCGCCGCTTGTCCTTCGTCATGTCGTAGTAGAACCGGCACTCCGATGTGTGCGGGCAATTGCGGCAATTGTCGGCGGGCGGCTTCGGGCGGAACGTCCCGTTCTTCCCGTAGATGCCGAGGCCGCCGTAGCCCGAGACCTCGACCGGATCGGCGCCGAGCCACCAGTTCATCAGATCGAAATGATGGCTGGCCTTGTGCACGAGCAGCGATCCGCTGTTCTTGCGGAGGCGGTGCCAGCGGCGGAAGTAGTCGGCGCCATGAATCACATCGAGGTACCAGCTGAAGTCGACCGAGACGATCTTGCCGATCTCGCCCGACATGATGATCTCTTTCATCTGCTGGTGGGCCGGCGCGTAGCGGTAGTTGAACGTGACGACGATCTTCCGGTTGTTGCGCTTCTCGGCGTCGAGGATCGCCTGACATTTCGTTTCGTCGGTCGTGAGCGGCTTCTCGGTCATCACATCGAGGCCGCGGTCGAGGCCCTTGATGATGTACTCGTGATGGAAGCCGTCGACGGTGGTGACCATCAGCAGCTCGGGCTTCGTCTTCTCGATCATCTCCTCGAAGTTGGTGAAGGTCGGCGCATTCACGCCCATGTGCGCGCGCGCGGCGAGCGTCCGCTTCGGGTTGATGTCGCACAGGCCGACGAACTCGAGCAGGTCGGGATAGCGTTTGACGAGATCGCGGCCCCACATGCCGCTGCCGCGGTCGCCGGTGCCCACGATCGCGTAGCGCCGCTTCGCCCGAGACTGCCCCAGCGCGTCGGCCGGAAACAATGAGGCGCCGAGCGCGGCCGTGCCGGCCGCCTTGACGAACTCGCGGCGCGTGCTCGTGGGAACGTCGGACATGATTCCTCCTTGGGCGCCGAAGCGCGACGCGCGAAGGCGGCCCGGGCGCACATGCTAGCACAGCCCGCGAGACAAATGTGCCAAAATGCGTTGACTTTACCGGTAAAGTATAGTATTTCACCGCCGTCGAGTCGCATGAGCCGATACGTCCTGACGGTCAACCTCCGAGACGACCCGGCCGCCATCAAGGCCTACCGCGACCACCACAGCCGCGTGTGGCCGGAGGTCGTCGAGAGCCTCCGGCGGGCCGGCGTGAGCCGCATGGACATCATGCTGCTGGGGCGCCGACTCGTCATGATCCTCGAGTTGAACGACGGCCTCGACTTCCGTCATGTCTTCGCGATGCACGCCGCCTCCAATCCGCGCGTCCAGGAGTGGGAACGGCTGATGCGATCGCTGCAGGAGCCCTCGTCCGACGCGCCGCCCGGCGACTGGTGGGCGGTGATGGAGCCGGTGTTCCGGCTGCCATGACCGGCCCCGCGGCCATGCGCATCGACGCGCACCAGCATTTCTGGCAGTACGACCCGGCCGAGTACGGCTGGATAGACGAGGGGCTGGCAGCGCTGCGGCGCGACGCGCTGCCGCCGGAGGCGCAGCGCGAGATGGCGCGCGCCGGATTCGACGCGTGCGTTGCCGTGCAGGCGCGGCAGACGATCGAGGAGACGCGCTGGCTCCTGTCGCTCGCCGACGCGCATCCCTTCATTGCCGGCGTCGTGGGCTGGGTCGACCTGCAGGCGCCCGACGCACGCGCGCAGCTCGAACGGTTCGCCGTTCATGGCAGGCTCGTCGGCGTGCGCCACATCGTGCAGAGCGAGCCCGACGAACGGTTTCTGCTCCGGCCGGCGTTCTGCCGCGGCCTGGCGCTGCTCGCGGAGTTCGGCCTCGCGTACGACATCCTTGTGTATAGTCGCCATCTACCGGCCGCGGCGGAGCTGGCCGGCCGGTTCGCGACCCAGCGATTCGTGCTCGATCACCTCGCGAAGCCGGATATTCGCGGCGGGGAGATGCGCGCGTGGGAGCGGGATGTGCGGGCGCTGGCCGCGCATCGGAACGTGTGGGGCAAGCTGTCGGGGCTGGTGACGGAAGCGGATTGGCGGCGCTGGACGCCGCGCGACATCCGTCCGTATCTCGACGTCGCGTTCGACTGTTTCGGCCCCGATCGTCTGATGATCGGTTCGGACTGGCCGGTCTGCACGGTCGCCGGCGACTACTCGCGCACGATGGCGGTCATCGTCGACTATGTGGCCGACCGTCCCGCGCACGAGCGCGAGGCCGTGCTCGGCGGCAACGCGCAGCGGTTCTGGAATCTCGAGACGATCGATGCACGCACAACAATTCGTACGTAGTATCCGCCTTCAGGCGGACCTCGCGGGTCCGGCTGAAGCCGGACGCCACGTACTGGACCTTGCCGGTCCGGCTGAAGCCGGACGCCGCGTACTGGACACCGGTCCGGCCAAAGCCGGACACGACGTGCGACTGGCTGCACCGGCGTCAACCGAACCACGAAATCCACGAAAGCACGAAAGACACGAAAATGGGTTTCGTGGTGTCTCCAGATATTTTCTGCTGCTCGTGGCCGCGTTGCTTGCGCTCGAGGCGTGCAGCCCGCGCAGCACCAACACCGGCGCGCTGACGATCGCCGTCATCCCGAAGGGCACGTCGCACGTGTTCTGGCAGAGCATTCACGCCGGCGCGGAGAAGGCGGCGCGCGAGCTGGGCGCGACGATCATCTGGCGCGGACCGCTGCGCGAGGACGACCGCAATTCGCAGGTGTCAGAAGTGGAAGGGTTCGTGAGCCGCGGCGTGTCCGGGATCGTCCTCGCGCCGCTCGACGACTCCGCGCTCGCGCCTCCCGTGGCCGAGGCTGCGCGCCGTTCGATTCCGGTCGTCGTGATCGATTCCGGGCTGAAGGGCAACGATTACATCAGCTTCGTCGCGACCGACAACCGCAAGGGCGGCCGGCTGGCCGGCGACGAGCTCGCGGGCCTGCTGCACGACGCCGGCAAGGTCGTCATGCTCCGGTACGCGGAAGGATCCGAGAGCACGCTGCAGCGCGAAGCCGGGTTCCTCGAAGCGATCGGCGCGCGCAAGGGCATCGAGATCGTCAGCTCGAATCAGTACGGCGGCGCCGACGTGGAGGGCGCGTACAAGAAAAGCGAGGCGCTGCTCAGCCGCTTCAAAGGCAGCGACGGCACGCTCGGCGTCGACGGCATCTTCACGCCGAACGAGTCGACGACGCTGGCGATGATGCGGGTGCTGCAGGACAACGGGTGGGCCGGCAAGGTGAAGTTCGTCGGGTTCGACGCATCGGAGACGCTCGTCAAGGGCCTGGCCGACGCGAGTATCGACGGCCTCGTGCTGCAGGATCCGGTCAACATGGGCTATCTCGGCGTGAAGACGATGGTCGCGCACCTGCACGGCCAGCCGGTGGAGAAGCGCATCGATACCGGCGTGCGCCTCGTCACCCGCGAGCACATGAACGATGCCGACGCGAAGGAGCTGCTGCACCCGGATCTGTCGCGATGGCTGAAGCCGTGACCGCGCCGCGGTTCGAGATGCACGGCGTGCGCAAGACGTTCGGCGCGACAGTCGCGCTGGACGCGGTCGATCTTTCGGTGCGCGCCGGCGAGGTCTGCGCGCTGGTCGGACAGAACGGCGCGGGCAAGAGCACGCTGATGGCGACACTCGCGGGGGCGCTCGCGCCGGACGCCGGCCTGATGCGGCTCGATGGCGCGGCCTACGCGCCGCGCAATCCGCTCGACGCGCGGCAGGCCGGCGTCGCGATGATCTACCAGGAGCTGTCGCTCGCGCCGCACCTCAGCGTGATGGAGAATATCGTCCTCGGCGTCGAGCCCGCGCGCCGCGGCATCGTCCTGCGGGCGCGGATGCGCGAGATCGCGGTCGCGGCGCTCGGTGAGCTCGGACACACGGATATTGCGCCCGAGACGCGGGTCGGCGATCTGCCGCCGGCCGCGCAGCAGCTCGTCGAGATCGCGCGTGCGCTGGCCATCGGGTGCCGCGTCCTCGTCCTCGATGAGCCGACGAGCAGCCTCGGCCACGCGGACGTGGCCATATTGTTCGAGCTCATCGCCCGGCTCAAGGCGCGCGGTCTCGCGATCGTCTACATCTCGCACTTCATCGAGGAAGTGAAAGCGGTGTCGGATCGCTTCGTCGTGCTGCGCGACGGCCGCAACGCCGGCGCCGGCGTGACGTCCACTACGCCGGCCACCGACATCGTCGGCCTGATGGTCGGTCGCGCGTTCGACGAGATGTATCCGCGCGGCACCCGGACGCCCGGCGATCCGGTGTTGCTGTTGAATGACGTCGTGCCGGGCGCGGCGACGCTCGCGCTGCGTCGCGGTGAGATTCTCGGCATCGCAGGCCTTCTCGGCGCGGGGCGGACCCGGCTGCTCCGCGCGATTTTCGGTCTCGAGCCGGTGATGCGCGGCGCGATCACCGTCGGCGCGTTCTCGGGTCCGTCGACGCCGCCCGATCGCTGGCGGCAGGGTCTCGGGATGCTGAGCGAGGACCGCGCCGGCGAAGGGCTCGCGCTCGGATTGAGCGTCGCCGACAACATGACGCTGACGCGGCTCGAGCCGCTCGGTCCGGCGTTCACGGTGGTACCGTCGCGCCAGCAGGCGGCCGCCGAGCGCTGGATCGATCGCCTTGGCATTCGATGCGCGCACCCGCGCCAGACGATCGGCGAGCTGTCCGGAGGCAATCAGCAGAAGGTCGCCGTCGCGCGACTGCTGCACCACGACGTCGACGTGCTGGTGCTCGACGAGCCGACGCGCGGCATCGACGTCGCCAGCAAGGCGCAGATTTACCGGTTGATCGACGAGTTGGTATGCGGCGAGCCTGTGACGCGCGGGGACGGCGACGCCAGCAGCGTCGTCGACCTGCACCGTGAAAAAGCCGGGCGCCCCGTTCCGCCCGTCGCTCGCCTGGGCTCCGCGCGCGCCTCGGCGAAGATCGCCGCAGCGCCGGAAGCGCCGAGGGGACAAGGTCGGAAATCGGTGCTCCTCGTGAGCAGCTACCTGCCGGAGCTGCTGGGTGTGTGCGATCGGATTGCCGTGATGTCGCGCGGGCGGCTGGGCCCTGCGCGGCCGGTGGAGGAATGGACAGAGCACTCGCTGTTGATGGAAGCGTCGGGCGCACGGGCCGCGTCGTAACCGCGCGGCGGTTTCTCGACGAGCGCGGGGTGCTCGTCGGGCTCGTCGTCGTGGCGCTCGTGTTCGGCGCGCTGATCGGCCCGCAGTTCTTCGGCGCCGCCAATCTCGAGCTGATGGCGCGCCAGACGGTCATCGTCTGCGTCGCGGCGCTCGGCATGACGATGGTGATCGTGTCGGGGGGGATCGATCTGTCGGTCGGATCGATCGTCGCGCTCAGCACGGTAGTGACTGCGCTGTTCCTGCGCCACGACGGCAGCCCGTCGGGCGCGCTGGTCGCGGCGCTGGGCGCGGTGGCGGCGGGCGCATTGTGTGGCGTGCTCAACGGCGTGCTCGTCACGCAGCTGCGCGTGGTCCCGTTCATCGTCACGCTGGGCACGATGCTCATCGTGCGCGGCGCGGCCAAGGGTCTGTCCGACGAGCGCCGGCTGGAAGCGCCGATCACGTGGCTGAACGATCTCCTGAAAACCACGCAAACGGGCCACGGGCTGCTGCTCCCATCGGGTATCTGGATGACCGCGGCGCTTGCGGTCGCCGTCGCCTTCACGCTGCAGTACACACGCTTCGGGCGCCACCTGTTCGCAATCGGCTCGAGCGAGCGAACGGCGCGGCTCTGCGGCGTGCGCATCAACCGCTCGAAGATCGCGGTCTACACCGTCGCGGGCGCGCTCGCCGCGCTTGCCGGCGTGATGGCGTTCTCGAGGCTGTCGGTGGGCGACCCGACGGTCGCCAACGGCCTCGAGCTCGACGTCATCGCGGCGGTCATCATCGGCGGCGGCAGCCTCCTCGGCGGCAAGGGCAGCGTCGTCGGAACGATCGCGGGCGCCGCCATCATGGCGGTGATTCAGATCGGCTGCTCGCAGCAGGGGTTGCCGAACTGGGTCCAGCAGATTGTCACCGGCGCCATCATCGTGTTCGCGGTCGGCCTCGATCGGTGGCGGACCGGGACACAGGGGTAGAACGAGGACACAGAATGCAATCCGCCACCGAGACACAAAGACACCGAGGGGAATCAGCGTTCTCCGCCTCCTCCGTGTGCGTCTGCGAGGCGATCCCGCGATGAGAATCCGCGGCCTCGAGGTGCTCGACCTCCGGTTCCCGACGTCCCGGACCAACGCCGGAAGGGATGCGGTCCATCTCGATCCCGACTACTCGGCGGCGTATGTCATCCTGCGGACCGACGGGGGCCTCGAGGGGCACGGCCTCACGTTCACGATCGGACGAGGCAACGAAGTCTGCGCTGCGGCGATCGACGCGTTCCGCCATCTCGTGGTGGGGCAGCGACTCTCGGACATCACGGAGGACTTCGCAGGCTACTGGCGCCGGCTCGCCTCCGATTCCCAGCTGCGGTGGCTCGGCCCCGAGAAAGGCGTCATTCATCTTGCGCTCGCCGCCATCGTCAATGCCGTGTGGGATCTCTACGCGAAGAGCGAGCGCAAGCCGGTCTGGAAGCTGCTCGCCGACATGACACCGCGGCAGATCGTGTCGTGCATCGATTTCCGCTACATCACCGACGCGCTGACGGCCGACGAAGCGCTCGAGATCCTCGAGCGCCAGGCGCGCACGAAAGCGGACCGTGAAGCCGAGCTGCTGCGATCGGGCTATCCGGCGTACACGACGTCGGTCGGCTGGATGGGATACTCCGACGAGAGGATCCGCGCGTTGTGCCGCGAGGCCATCGCGGAGGGCTTCACGCATTTCAAGGTCAAGGTCGGCGGACGGCCCGAGGACGATCGCCGCCGCGTCCGCCTGGTGCGCGAAGAGATCGGGCGCGATCGCACGCTGATGGTCGACGCCAACCAGCAGTGGGATGTGGCGGAAGCCATTGCGCGCGTCGGCGATCTGGCGTCGTTCAACCCGTGGTGGATCGAGGAGCCGACGAGCCCGGACGACGTGCTCGGGCACGCGACCATCGCGAAGGCGGTGCGCGAGCTCGGCATCGGCGTCGCGACAGGCGAGCACTGCGCGAACCGCATCATCTTCAAGCAGCTGCTGCAGGCCCGCGCGGTCGACTTCTGCCAGATCGACAGCTGCCGCCTGGGCGGCGTGAACGAAAACCTCGCGGTGATCCTGCTCGCGGCGAAATTCGGCATTCCGGTCTGCCCGCACGCGGGCGGCGTCGGGCTGTGCGAGTACGTGCAGCACCTGTCGATGTTCGATTACATCGCCGTCGCCGGCACGATGGAGGGGCGCGTGATCGAGTACGTCGACCACCTCCACGAGCATTTCGAAGATCCGGTCGTGATTCGCCGCGGGCGGTATGTCGCCCCGACGCGTCCCGGCTACAGCATCACCATCCGCGAAGCCTCGCGCCTCGAGTATCGTTATCCCGACGGAGAGGTCTGGCTGGAAAAGGTATGAAGACGATAGTGGCCGGCGAATCGGATCCGCATCAGCAGCGTCGTCGCCTCGAATGTCGACTCCCGGCACGGGATTCTCGTCAGCGGCATTCCGGGGCACGACATCGAGGATCTGCGCCTCAGCGACATCCGCATCGCGTATCGAGGTGGCGGCACGGCCGCCGATGCCGCGCTGCAGCCGGAGGAGAAGGAAGCCGAGTATCCCGAGCCCGACATGTTCGGCAACATGCCCGCCTACGGCATGTATGCGCGGCACGTGAAGGCGCTGTCGGCCCGGGACGTGGTGTTCACGACCGACACGCCCGATGCGCGGCCGGCGTTCCGGTTCGAGGAGGCCGCCGGCGTCGACCTCGATCGCGTGATCGTCCCGCGTGGCCCCGCGCCCCCGATTTTTTCGCTGCGCCGCGTCACCGATTTCGTGCTCCGGAACAGCCCGGGGCTGCCGGACAAGCGGCCGACGGCCGACAAGGAGGAGTTTTGATCCGCGGCAGGGTGTCTGACACCGTGTCGGTTTTACATGGTGTCTGACACCCCAAGGCCCACGTATCCGCGCGTCGCGTCGCTCAAGACGTCCGCGGCCCTGCGCGCGCATCTCGAGCGCAGCGGCATCCCGCTCGCCTTCGACGAGGCGCTCGCACCGCCGGCCGAGTCGCCGCTGGCGCGATCGATCGAGGTGCACGGCGTCCGCATCGGCAACCGGTTCTGCATTCTGCCGATGGAGGGGTGGGACGGCACGCGGGATGGCGAGCCCAGCGATCTCACGCGACGCCGCTGGCGGACCTTCGGAACGAGCGGCGCCAAGCTGATGTGGGGCGGGGAAGCGGTCGCCATACGGCACGACGGCCGCGCGAACCCGAATCAGCTGATGATGTCGCCGCGCACCGCAGGGGCGATCGGCGCGCTCCGCGAGGAGCTCGTCGCGGCGCACCGCGAGCGCTTCGGTGCGAACGCGGACGGCGATCTCTATGTCGGCCTCCAGCTGACGCACTCGGGCCGGTACGCACGGCCCGACGTCTACGATCGGCCCTCGCCGATCGCGGCGTGCGCGAACCCGATCCTCGACCGGCGATTTCCAGACGGCATCCGCGTCTTCGCAGACGACGAGCTCGATCGGCTCGTGGACGACTTCGTCGCGGCCGCGGCGCTTGCGCGCGATGCCGGCTTCCGCTTCGTCGACGTCAAGGCGTGCCACGGCTATCTGGTTCACGAGCTGCTCGGCGCGCGCACGCGCGCCGGAACCTATGGCGGCCCGCTCGAGAACCGGATGCGGTTCATGCGTCGCGTGATTGAAGCCATCCGCGCGAACGTCAGCGGGCTCGAAATCGGCGTGCGCCTTTCGGTGTTCGATACCGCACCGTTCCGCCAGCGCGCCGTCGACCACGTTGGCGAGCCGGAGCCCCCGGCCCCCAGCCCCCAGGCCCTGTCCGGTTTCGGTCTGCTCGATGACGACGATCGGCTCGACGCGGCCCTGGACGAGAGCCGCGCGGTCCTGCGCCTTCTGGCCGGCGTCGGCGTGCGATGGGTATGCGTCACGGCCGGCAGCCCGTACTACAACCCGCACGTGCAGCGGCCGGCAATGTTTCCACCGCTCGACGGCTACGAGCCGCCGGAGGATCCTCTGCGCGGCGTCTGGCGGCAGATTCTTGCGACCGCCATCCTGAAGCGCGACTTTCCGCAGCTGGTGTTCGTCGGATCCGCCTACAGCTACCTGCAGGAGTGGCTGCCGCACGTCGCGCAGCACAACGTTCGAGAAGGCCTCTGCGATTTCGTCGGCCTCGGCCGCATCGCCCTGTCGTATCCCGATCTGCCCGCGGACGTGCTGAGCGGCGCGCCGCTGAAGCGCGGATCGTTCTGCCGCACGTTCAGCGACTGCACGACCGGCCCGCGCCTGGGGCTGGTCTCCGGCTGCTATCCACTCAATCCGTTCTACGCCGCGCGTCCCGACGCGATTCGCATTCGCGACGTGCGGACGGAAACCCGGACCGCGATTTGAGGAGATTGTGATGCAGACGACCACCGGCGTTCTCGTGGGGATTCTGGTCGGCGCGGCGACGGTTCTCGTCGCGCAGCAACATATCAAAGGCGGGTACATCGTTCAGCGTGACGCGGAGATCGCAAAGAAGGAGCCGGGCACACACAACGGCGGCGGCATGACGATCGGCTACTCGTTCTTCGATAGGACGCCGAACATGAAGTTCGTCTTCCGCAAGCGCGCGCTCCAGCCGGGGTCGGGCATCGGCTACCACGAGCAGAAGGAGGACGAGGTCTACTACGTGCTGAGCGGCAAAGGCGTGATGACGCTCGACGACAAGCCGGTGGATGTGACGCCGGGCACCGCTATCCTCACGCGGCCCGGGAGCTCACACGGGTTGAAGCAGGTCGGGAACGAGGATCTGGTCGTGTTGATTGCGTACGAGATCAAGTAGGAGGTGATGACGGCCTCGCAGGCCGATCAAGACCACGCGATGGTCGGCCGGCTGGAACGTATTGCGGGACCGGGTGTCCAGGGCGACATGCGATCCAAACCGATTTTCGTTTCGTCAGCGCTGGCGTCCGAGTTCGCTCGAAGGTACGTTGAGGGCTTCAGGCTGAACACGTGGATTGCCGATCGCGATCCGCGATATCGCATTACGTCTCCGTCACCGAACGTCGTGCGAATTTCGGACGGCGACATCACGCATCAGCTCGATATCACGGTGGATGCCGCGTCGTCGCTGCCGGTGAAGATCAGTGCCATCACGCTTTCGGACCCGGCGCATGCAATTCCGAGCGACGAGCTGACGACGGAATGGGAGACTGTGCAGGGGATCCGTTTTCCCCGTCGCTGGACGGTTTTTCGCAGCGGCGTCCGCGTCGCAGAAGCGAAGGACGCCAGGAGCGTCGTGAACAGCGGCCTCAAGCTGACGGATCTGGCGGCGAAGCCCCGTGATCTGAAGCCCGTCCTATTCTTCCCTCGGTAATCAAGAGGTCGCGCGACCGAAGGGAGAATGATCAGCCGCGACAAGCAGTCCGGCGTCGAGCGCTAACTTCGCAGGGGCACGAGCGCGCGCAGCCGGTCTTCGCGCAGGAAAAGTCCTCCCCAGACCAGCAGGGCGACATAGATCGGGAAGAAGGTGTGCGTGAAGTAAGGACTGCCGATCCGGACGTGGGTCGCGATTGCGCCGCCAAGATAGCCTGTCAGCAAGATCGCGCCAAGAATGGAAGTACGAGGAATCACGTAAACGACGACACAGGCGAGCTCGAGGATCCCGATGCCTGCAGCGAGGCCCACGGGATAGCCGAGCTGCGCGAAGGACTGCACGACAGGCTCTATCTTCATCAGCTTTATGACACCGTCGAACAGCAGAAACAGTACCGGCAGGGCGCTGATGACGCGTCCGGCCCAGAGCCTCTTCTTCATTTTCTCCTCCACATCGCCCAGCGGCCGAGGGCTTCCAGCGGCTAAACCTGGGCTCTGGTTGCTTGTCGATGGAGGGGGCGCGAGATCGACAGGCCCGGCATCTCTTTTGGCGGAGTGGACGTCGGGCTTATCTCGCCGACCCCCACGTTGGACCTGATGCTTTGCAGGCTTCGCGGCCTTTGCGTTCGACGTTGGTCGGTCCCGCTTCAGTGGGTACGGGCCGGTAACGAAGCTTCGCCTGAAACCGACGAGTAAAGAAAGCGGTCGCGACGCGAATCTTCGTTACCAGTAACGACGACAGCGAGGAGCCAGGGCCACAGGCTCGACGCCGATCTCTGACCGCGGTTGTCGTCGCGATCTGCGGGTCCCGAATCTCGAATCCCGAATCCCGAGTGACGTCGCGAGTTCATCGGCCCTTGTCGAGCCCCGTCGGGGACCCGGCGAACTCCGGCTGCACGTTGACGACGCCGTACTGCCGATCCTCACGCTCGCGGTTGGCGGCCATCATCCACAGGAAGTTGATCGATCCGCCGGGCGCGGCGACGTTCGGGTGATAGCCCTGCGGCATCAGCACGACGTCGCCCTCGCGGACGATCGTGGCGATCTCCGGATCCTTCGCGTCGGTGTAGACGAGTTGCAGCCCGAAGGACGGCGCCGGCATGTCGATGTAGAGATACGCCTCCTCCAGCATCGCGGCGTGTTCATGCGGCGGCCACGACGTCCAGTTCCCGGGCGCGCTGAACGTGACGCCCGCCATGATGCGGCCCGCGTCGACGTTCTTGCCGATGAGGATGTTGACCTCGCGCTGGTTCGTCTCTTTCCCGGCGTTGAACCGCAGCCCCGGATCCTGCTGGACCGCGGCGAACGGCACGAACTGCACCGGGTACTGCCGGTCGACCGGCGCGGCGATTTCGGCCAGGTCGCAGCCGCCGGCGCCCGGCGTCACCTCGATCGAGGCGTCCCGGGGCACATACAGCGAGTCCAGGCGGCCGAGCGAGAACGACTCGCCGTTGGCGTGCACCTTCGCTTCGCCTTTCAGGCAGACGAGCCCGGTTTCGAGCTGCTCCGTGTTGAAGCGCAGCGGCGCATCGCCTGCGTCGAGCACGATGCGGCCGTAGTGCAGATATCGCGACGCGGTGTCGCCGGGACCGACCGCGAGGTGACGTCCCTTGCGGCCGGCCGTGTTTCGAACAATGCAGGTGTCTTTCGCGATCTGCTGAAGGGCCATGTTCTCCTCGACGTCGTTAGAGCGTGTTGCAGAATCACGCGCGATGGATTCTGCAACGCGCGTTCAGGGATTCACTCGCTCACGCTGGTTGCCTACACCGTACCGATCCTGCTTCGGCTCTCTGTCCCGCGCGCTTCGCGAGGCGCGCCGGGTCGCGGCGGCGTTCGGCCTGGGCGTGAAGCGCCTGGCGAGCTGGCTCGTACTCGGCGACCGGAATCGCCTCGTTCGCCATCGCCCATTCGTGATGGCCGAGGACGCTGTGGCGGCCCCCAGATCATTTCGTGCGCTCCACTCGGTTGCCGTCGATCTCCACGACGACCACCGTCGCCATCGGATCGAAGATCGGCCGCTCGATGTCGAGCACGGTCCGGCCGTTCTCGGTCTTCATCGAGACGGGCGCCTTGTCCGCGAGGCGATATGCTCGCTTCGCCGTGTTGCGCATCGCCGGGAGCGGGAACCCCGCGCGCGGCTCGTCGAAGAAGGTGAAATACAGCTTGCCCGGCTTGCTCGTGACGCGCCACTGAGTTTGCTGATAGACGAGCGCGTCGCCGCGCACGTCCCTGGCGCCACGGGCGCTCGGTTCGCCGAGCTCCTCGCCGAATGGCGTCGGTCCCGCGCCGTAGATGGCTTCGCCGTTCACCTGCAGCCAGCGGCCGACCGTCCGCAGGATGTCCTGGCTCACCTGCGGGATCACGCCTTCGGCGGTCGGGCCGACGTTCAGCAGATAGTTGCCCCCCTTGCTGACGATGTCGACCAGCTTGAACGCGATCTGGCCAGGCGACTTCCAGTCGGTGTCGTCGGTGCGGTAGCCCCACGTGTGGTTGATTGTCGCCGGCACTTCCCACGCGTCGCCCGCGACGTCGGGCGGAATCACGTTGTCGCCGGTGCTGCGATAGTCGCCTTCCGTGCCGAGCCGGCCGTCGATCAGCGTGTTCGGCTGCAGCGATCGGACGATGTTCGCAAAACGCTGCGGGCGATCGCCGGTCATCATCCGCGGTGTGTCGAACCAGATCAGCGCGACCGGCCCGTAGCCGGTCAGCAGCTCGCGGACCTGCGGCTCCGCCTTGCCGCGCAGATACTGGTCGTAGTCTTTCTTTTCATCGTCTCCGAAGTCCCAGGTGTTGCCCGCGCCGTTCGGCTCGTGCCAGTCCTGCGACTGCGAGTAGTAGAAGCCGAGGCGGATGCCCTGACGCGCGCACGCGTCGGCGAGCTCCTTCAGTACGTCACGCTTGAATGGCGTCGCGTCGACGATGTTGTAGCTGCTGGCTCTCGACTTGAACAACGCGAAGCCATCGTGATGCTTCGACGTGATCACGATGTATTTCATGCCGGCGTCCTTCGCGACCTTCACCCATTCGTCCGCGTTGAACTTCACCGGGTTGAAGCGCGGCGCCAGCTTCTCGTACTCCTTCACCGGCACCGTCGACCGGAACATGACCCACTCGCCGAGGCCCGGCGAGCGTTTGCCGTTCCACTGGCCGGCCGGAATCGCGTAGAGGCCCCAGTGGATGAAGAGGCCGTACTTCGCGTCGCGAAACCACTCGAGACGCTTCTCTTTGGCGGGATCGAGCGCAGGCTTCGAGGCCTGCGGCGCCGTGGATTGAGGGCTTAGCGCTGAGGGCTGCGGCACCGTCGCGAGCGCGACACAGCAGAGAGCCATCAGCCAGCGGACATGTGTTCTTTTCATGACTGTTCAGAAGCTGAATCGCAGTGACATCTGTATCACGCGGGGTGGGCGAGTGGGTGTAGAGATCCCATCGCCGTCCCGAAAGTCGGATTGATCTGATTACCTGCCCGACCGAACCGCGCCGTGCGGTCGACGTCCTGAAACTTCACGGTGTTCAGCACGTTGGAGGCCTCCAGGCGACATGGACGCTGCGTGCGCCCGCGGCTCTGACATTCTCGAAGAGCGCCAGATTCCAGTCTCAACGGCTCCATGCTGCCGGCCGAACGCTCAGAAGTTCAGCCGCACCGACAGCTGAACGGTGCGCGGCGGACGCGTTGGGCTCGAAATCCCGATCGCGGTGCCGAAGTTCGGGTTGATCTGCACGCCGTTCGCGTCGAACCGCGCCGTGCGATCGATGTCCTGGAACTCGACCTGGTTGAACAGATTGTAGATCTCGGCGCGGAATTGCGCCGCGCGGCTGCCGCCGACGCTCACGTTCTTGAACACGGCGAAGTTCGTGTTGATCAGGCCCGGCTTCCTGACGACGTTACGCGGCGCGTCGCCGTACATGCCGCGCGCCGGCCGCGCGAATGCCGCCGTGTTGAAGTAGCCGGTCAGCGGATCGCCGCCCCCCGAGAGCGGATCGCCGACGAGCACCGGCCGCACGAGGTGCACGCACGGCTCGTTGCCGGCGAGGCATGCGCCGGTCCCCGCTTCGCCGCCCGTGAAGTCGGTGCTGTCGGTCGTCGTGAACGTGACGTTGGCCCAGTCACCCGACACGAAGTCGTTCTCGCCCGACACCTGCCAGCCGTCGAGCAGCGCACGCGCGAGCCCCGTGTGGCGGCCCGGCAGATCCCACGTGTAGTTGAGGATCAGGCTGTTGCGGTTGCTCTGGGCCAGCTCGGAGTAGAAGAAATCGACCGGACGGTTGAACGCGTACACCGGGTTGCTGGGATCCTCGTCGGCCGTGCCGCGCGCGCGCTGCAACGCGTACGCGGCGCCGAACTGCACGCCGCGGATGTACCGGCGGTTCACCTGTACCTGCAGCGACTGATAATCGCCGCTCGCAAAATTGCCGCGCACGCGGATGCTCTGATAGCCGCGATACGGCCGCAGGAATTCGGCCGGCAGCGCCGCCGCCGTCGGCGTCGCGGTGGCGGCCGCCGTGGGGTCGCGGTTCGCCGGCACGAGGTCCGTGAAGCGCGCGCCGTCGGGCACGCCGTTCAGGTCGTAATACGTCTCCATGTTGTAGGAGTTGTAGCCGGTGTACGTCACGTCGACGGCCGTGCCCCAGCCCAGCTCGCGGCGCAGACCGACCGACCAGTTGATCGAGCTCGGCGTCTTGTAGCCGGTCTCCAGCGCTTCCACCGTCACGGGACGGTTGGCGAGATTCGCGCCGGGCGCGAGCAGATTGTTCAGCGAGCCGTAGTAGACGATCGGATTGTGGATGAAGGGCGGATTGGCGGCGAGATTGCCGAGCGATCCGCCGCCGAGCCGGGCCTGATGGAAGTAGCCGGCGCTCGAGTGCAACACTGTTGTGCCGGCGTCCGTCAGGTTCCACGTGAATCCGAGCCGCGGCTCGATCTGCGGTCGGAGGACCTCGCGGAATCCCCCCGGCACGCCGGAGTCGGTCTGCTTCACCATGCCATTGGCCTCGTTCCCGCTTCCGGGCACGTAGGCGCCAACGAAGATCTGGTTGAGCGACTGGCCCGTCACCGGGTCGAACGCCACGCGGCTGCCGTTGATGATCGCGGGCAGATACAGGCGCGGCGCCTGCCTCGGATCGTATTTCGAGGGGTCGAAGTTGGCGACCTGACCGTCGGGCCTCGTGTAGGGCGAGTAGTAGAGAAAGCGCGCGCCGTAGTCGACCGTGACGCGCGAGCCGGTCTGCCACGTGTCCTGGAGGTACCACTCCGACCACCACTGCCGGTTCCTGGTCTCGCGATACTTGTCGGTCTCGGTGTACTGCGAATAGACGCCGAGGAGCGCGTTGGAGAAGGCGAAGTTCGTGTTCAGCGGGTTGTTCGTGGTGTTGCTGAACGTGATGTCGCCGGCCCAGTTGCCGCCGCGCGCCTCGTTGTTCTGCATGTACTCGAAGTGTCCACCGGCCTTGAACGTGTGATCACGCCGCGTCCACGTGACGTTGTCGCGGAAGCTGGCGAGCCAGTCGTAGGCCGTGGACCCCAGGCGCGTGTCGTACGTGAAGTCGGGCGTGTCGACGCCGGCCGCCGTGAGACCGAACCTGACCGTCGGGATCAAGCCCAGCGGGTTGAGCTGCGGGTTGTACTGCCCGAGGCTGTAGCCGACGGTCGCTTTCTGCGCGCGCACCAAATCGCCCTCGTCCTTCGCGCCGAACCCTTCCGTCGCGCGGCGGATGCCGGCGCCGAACTCGTTCACCCGGTTCGATGACGAGACATGGTTCCAGCCGCCGTTCACGCCGCTGTCGCCCGACACGTAGGTGCCGTTGAAAAAGCCCCATTTGGCCGGACCGGCCGTGATCTCGGATCCGAGCTGGTTCGAGCTGAACTGCCGGTACGACGCCCAGTAGCTGTTGTTGCCGGACGGCCGCGCGTCGATGCGCAGCAGGTTGTTCATGCGCGGATTCTCCGGCGTCTCCTGCCGCGTGAAGTTCGAGAGCGCGCCCGAGCCTGCGCCAGTCGACGCCACGTTCGGCAGCGGAAGGTAGTTCAGCAGCGCGAGCGCGTTCGGATCGAACCGGTTGGATGGAATCACGTTGCCGGCGAAGCAGCCGGGCCCGCCGGTCGTCACGCTGCACGCGCCGCTCGACAGCGGATCCTTGATGAACATGAGCCGTCCGTTGATATCGAAGGTCTGCGAGAAGTCGCCGGCGCGCTCGAGCGCGGTCGGCATGCGGTACAGGCGCACCTGCCCCGGCTTCTGCACCTGCGGCGCTTCCATCGAATAGAAGAAGAAGAGCTTCTTTTCACCGCTCGATCCGAACAGACGCGGAATCGGCCCGCCGAGGTTGAATCCGGGCGTGTCGATCTTCAGCTTCGGCTTCGGCAGGCCTGCGCGGCTGTTTTCCCACGGGGTCGCATTCCAGGCGTCGCGGCGGCCGTACCAGTAGCCGCTGCCGTGATAGGCACCGCTCCCGCTCTTGCTGACGATTTCGATGTTCGCGCCGGCGCTGTGCCCGAACTCGGCCTTGTAGGTGTTCAGCAGCACCTTCACCTCGGCGATCGCGTCGAGGTTGATCGACGAGTTCATGCGGCCCGAGCCCGACAGCTCGTTGCCGTTCAGGCCGTCGACGGTCACCTGATTCCACGCGCGCCGCTGGCCGGCGATGTTCGGGATCTGCGATCCGAAGCTGTCGCCCATCGCGTCGATGTCGTTTTCGTAGTGGACGCCCGGCAGCAGCCGCAGCAGGTTGACGACGTCTCGGCCTTTGGTCTGGATCTGCGAGATCTGGGTCGCCGTCAGCAGCCCCGAGTAGTCGCTGTTTTTCGTTTCGACGAACGTCCCGGTCGCCGCGACGCTGACCACCTCGCTCAGCGTGCCGACCTCGAGCGTCAGGCGCCCCAGATCGAGCTGGCCGCTGGCGTTGACGATGTTGTTGCGCTGCTCGACGGTACGAAAGCCGGGCAGCTCGACCTTCACGGTGTAGGATCCAGGCCTGACCGCCCGGAAGGCGAAGTCGCCGCGCTCGTTCGAGGCGAGCGTGCGAAAATCGGCCGTGCTCTCGTTGGTCAGCGTGACCGTGGCGCCCGGAACGATCTGGCCGGTGGCATCGACCGCGGTGCCGGAGACGACGCCGGTGTCCTGGGCCGCGCCGGGCGCCGCCAGGCCGAGCCAGAAAAGCAGCGCGCCGCACGCCGCGAGGGGGAGAGACCGACGCGGTGGGCTCCAAGTCATGAGGCTCCTCCTGCGCGTGACGTCATGGGCCTGTGACCAGCGGCGGATGTGATACTATGCTTTACCGGTAAAGTCAAGGCACTTTAGCGCTAAAGTTCCTGCGCATTGGCGGTCCCGAAACCGGACCGCCCTGCACCAAGGATTGGCGGTCCGGGGCCGCCCTCCACGAAAGAGCCTGCATGCACGCGACCACCATGAAGCGGATCGCCGGCGAGCTGGGCGTCTCGATCACGACCGTCTCCAAGGTCCTCAACAACCGCGCCGACATCAGCGAGGCCACACGCACGCGGGTCCTCGCCAAAGTCGAAGAGCTCGGCTACCAGCGCAACGCCGTCGCCCGCAGCCTCAGCCTCCGCCGCACGCACACGCTCGGCATCGTCATCCCCGATCTGATGCACTCCTTCTTCGTCGAGATCATCGCGGGCATCGAGCCGGTCGCCAGCGTGCGCGGCTACGGCCTCCTGCTGTGCAGCTCGAGCGAGGATCCGGGCAAGGAGCGCGCGGAGCTGGAGATGCTGCGCGGCCGCCAGGTGGACGGCGTCGTCGTCGCGTCGGCGCACGCGTCGGGCAACACCGACATGCTCCAGCAGCTCGTGAAGCACGGCACGACGATCGTCATGATCGACCGCGACGATCACCCGTCCGTCAAATGCCACCGCGTCCTCACCGACGACGAGCAGGTGGGGCAGCTGGCGACGTCGCACCTGCTGGACGCGGGGCGTCGCGCGATCGCGCACATCGGCGGCCCCGCGATCGTCCACGCGAAGCGGCGCGAGCGCGGCTGGCGGGAGGCGCTGAAGGCGCGCGGCATCAAGGCGTCCGACGACTGGATGGTCCGCGGCGGCTTCATGGAGAGCGACGGCCATCGCGTGATGAAACGTCTGCTGACCTTGCGGCCGCGGATCGATGCGGTCTTCGCCGCGAACGACCCGTCGGCGATCGGCGCGATGAAAGCGATTTGGGAAGCGGGGATGCGCGTGCCGGACGACATCGCAGTGGTCGGCGTGGGCGACATCGCGCTCGGCGATCTGCTGCGCGTGCCGCTGACCACGGTCGGGTGGTCACGGCGCGACCAGGGGCGGCACGCGGCCGAGCTGCTGCTGAATGGGCTCGATCTCGACGTCGACGAGCCGCAGCGCGTCATTATTCCGCCGCGGCTGATCGTCCGCGAGTCCTCCGGGGCTCACTGATGCTCGCTCGATTGACTCTTGTATTGCGGATTGCGGATTGCGGATTGCGGACTGCTTGCGGATTGCGGACAGTCGATCTACGCGCGATCGCTCGGCCTCGACATCGACGCGATCCGGGGCGCGGTGCTCGTCGCGGCAGCCGCAGTGCTGCTGGCGATTTCTCGGCGGGCGGGGAACCATGATTGATCCCGACGCGCTGGCGCGCGCCTTCGAGGCGACGTTCGGAGGGTGGCCGCGGATCTTTCGCGCACCGGGGCGCGTCAACCTGATCGGCGAACACACCGACTACAACGGTGGGCCGGTGCTGCCGATCGCCATCGCGCAGCGCACGACGGTGGCGGTCGGACCCGGTGCGCCCGGCGACGCGGGCGTGCTCGAAGCCGTGTCGACGCAATTCAGCGGAGTCGCTCGCGTCAAATGGCAGGAGGAGCTTCCCAAAGGGTGGGCTGCGTACGTCGGCGGCGTGCTCCGCGAGTTGTGGTCGCTCGATGCCGTGCCGTTCGACGGTTCGGTGCGCGTCGCCGTCACGTCCGACGTGCCGATCGGCGCAGGCCTGTCGTCTTCGGCCGCGCTCTCAGTCGCTGTCGCCAAGGCCCTGGCTCCCAACCTCAAGCTCCGTCAAATCGCCGGCGTCGCCTTCCGCGCCGAACACGATCACGTCGGCGTGCGATGCGGCGTGATGGATCAGACGATCGCGGCGTTCGGCAAGCGCGATCACGCGCTGCTGCTCGAGTGCGCGTCGCTCGAGGCCACGCAGATCCCGTTCGACGCGCGGCTCCTCCTCGTGGATACCGGCAAGCGTCACGATCTCTCGGCGGCCGGGGGGGGGCTCAACCAGCGCCGGGCCGAGTGCGAGGAGGCGGTGAAACGCCTCAAAGTCGAGCTGCCGGAGCTGCTCTGGCTGGCGAGCTGGCCGGCGGAGTGGCTGCCGCGCCTCAAGCGCGCGTTGCGCGAGCCGCTGCGCTCGCGCGCCGTGCACGTCGTGAGCGAGACCGCCCGGACGCGCTTCGCCGCGCAGCTGCTGCAGCAGCGCAGGCTCAAGCAGTTCGGGAAGCTGCTATATGAGTCGCACGAGTCGTGTCGGCGGCTGTACGACTGCAGCTCACCGGAGCTCGATACCGTCGTGGCGGCAGCGAAGCGTGCGGGCGCGCTGGGCGCGCGGTTGACGGGGGCAGGGTGGGGCGGCGCGGCGATCGTGCTCGTGACCAAGACCGACAAGAAGACGGTTCCTGCGATCCAGCGCGCGTTCGAGCGGACGTACGGCCGGTCGGCGCCGATCAGCGAGGTGAAAGCGTCGGCGGGCGCCCACACGGAACGGCTATAATTCATCCTCGGCTCGGGTGGCGAAATTGGTAAACGCAAGGGACTTAAAATCCCTCGGGGGCGACCCCTTGCAGGTTCGATT
>Ga0137409_10000565_pt1 | contig 40820 bp, 33 predicted proteins | sample CZODoug1_16funga_FD_122059 | JGI IMG/M metagenome (GOLD analysis project Ga0137409, IMG submission 122059) | Vadose zone soil fungal communities from Angelo Coast Range Reserve, California, USA - CZODoug1_16fungal (Hybrid Assembly) | ecosystem: Environmental > Terrestrial > Soil > Vadose zone...
GTCGGGGAGAGAGGATTTGAACCTCCGACCCCCTGGTCCCGAACCAGGTGCTCTACCAGGCTGAGCCACTCCCCGACGAGGCTGCAAACGAAGACTTCAGGCGGGCGCCTGTCCCTCTTAGCCTTTTGCATTATAACATCCGCGATTCGCACCTCCGAGTGAGCGCGTACCTTGCACGCTTACCTGCAAATCGGCCCGTCAGATAAGATGGTTGCTCGTCCTCACATGCTTGCGCTGACCGCAGACCGCATCTTTACGCCCATTGACGACTTGCCGGGCCCTCTCGTCTTGATCGAAGACGGTCGCATTGTAGACGTCGCCAACAGGTCCGAGCGCGCCATTCCGCCGCAGGCGCGGCATGTGGATCTGCCCGGAGCAGTTCTCGCACCCGGATTCGTCGACATCCACATTCACGGCGCAGCCGGCCACGACGTGATGCAAGCCGATGCCACCGGACTTTCCTCAATTGCAACATTGCTGGCCAAACACGGGGTCACTGGCTATTTCCCCACCACGGTCACCGCCTCCGACGATGCCACGCTGCGTGCCTTGGACGCACTGGCCAGTGCCATTGAGCGCGCCGGCACAGACATAAACTCCGCCGGTGCGAAGCCGCTGGGAATTCATTTGGAAGGACCTTTTCTTAGTCATGCCCGTCGCGGCGTTCATCCACCCACGGAGTTGCAGCAGCCAACACTAGCGCGATTCGACCGCTTCTGGCAGGCTGCCCGAGGACATATAAAGATGATGACCATCGCACCGGAATTGCCGGGAGCTCTGGAGGTCATCACCGAGGCATCCCGGCGCGGCGTGTGTGTCAGCCTTGGCCACTCCGATGCCGATTTTGCCGCTACCATGCGCGGCATTGAGGCTGGCGGAAGGCATGCTACGCATACGTTTAATGCCATGCGAGCGTTAGGACATCGTGATCCCGGGGTTCTCGGCGCCGTGCTGACCGATACGCGCGTCTCCGCCGATATCATTGCCGACGGCATTCACTTGGACCCTGCGATTGTACGTCTGTTTCTAAAAGCGAAGGGACCGGAGCAATCGGTTTTGATCACCGACGCCATCTCTGCCACCGGCATGCCCGACGGCCGCTACCGGCTGGGCCCGCTTGAGGTGGAAGTGAAAGACGGCCGCTGCCTCAGTAACGGCTCGCTTGCGGGCAGTGTTTTGACTATGGATCGAGCCGTGCGCAATGTGATGGCGTTTGCGGGCTGGAGCCTGGCTGCGGCTGTGCGGCTCGCCACACTCAACCCGGCACAGGCCGCGGGAATCAGCGATCTTACCGGACGCCTCGTCCCCGGCGCTCCCGCTGACATCGTTGTCTTAAGTCCGGCTGGAGATGTGCTTCAGACTATCCTCGGCGGCCGGATAGCCTGAAGCGCGGATGATTAGACGCTGACGCGTTCAGAAAACGACGGTACCGCGGCGATGCGCTTCGCCACCGCAGGCTTCAACTTCAGCCAGTCCGTCCGCACGCGATCCCATTCCTGAATCAGCAGCCCGTGCGATTCAAAGAACTCCCTCACTCGGGGCCGGTGCCAACCCACTATTTCTTCAAGGATTGGCGCCAGAATCGCCAAGGCATTGGTGCTCAACACCGTGCGCTTGGCAATTTGCGTTACGTTCTTGGAATCGGAAACGGCAATGGTATATCCATCGTTGCCGTTTACCTGCAACATCACATGCAAATCCGAGCTGCCATCGCCGACGTAGACCACGTGTCCTGGTCCCACTTGAAGATTGGCTAGCAGTTGGTTCAGCGCTGCGACCTTGCCATAACCGGCCGTTGCCCGCGTGATGGAATCAATCTCACCCGATGCCGTGTACTTAAACTCCGTGCCTAGAATATGGCTCATCGGCACCATGCCTTCAAGAGCGGAGTGGATCACCTCCACCGGCGCGGCAGAGAGCACGTAAAAGTCGAAGTGGTATCCCTCGATGCCGGTTTCGAGCATCGAATACAACAATTCAATATTCTCTTTGAGCCGGATGCGTTTGCCGACCTCGATGAGATGTTCGCGACGTACGCGCGAACGGAATTCTGGGTCGTGGAGCAGAAGGTAAGAGAGCTCTGCGCCTTGCTGGACGAGGTTGAGCTTGGCCATCCCCGTGGCTTTGCGTTCAAACTCAGCGGTGGGAATGCCCACCAGCTCGCTCAAAACGTAGCCTGTATCGTTAAAAGTTAGTGTTTGATCAAAATCACTCGCAAATAAATAGCGTTTTACATTTTTGTCGCTCATACGACATTAGATGACATTCGCGGGTGTTTGGCCAATAAAAAGGATTGATGGCGACGATCAAAAGTCTTCGCCTTACTTTCGTACTCTTGTGTTGTCACAAAAGGTTTATTTTGTTTCAGTTGTGAGAATTTCCCAAACGGGTCGTGCGCACGCCAGACCGATTAGTTGGGCTTGCGATTTCGCCCGTCGGCCAGCATGCGGATGAGCCTCGTTTCCGAGGGCCACGCGGTTCTCTCTGAGCCGCTGGGTTGGGCAGATGCTTCGGGACGCTTCGCCTGCGGACGCTGCCGAAGATGTTCGGTCACGGCTGGCTCACCCGTCAGAATCTGCCCATAGAACCACAAGAAGTGGCGCATCTGGTCGATGGCCGACTGCAATACTTGCAGAGATTCCGTTTCCGAAATGCGGCTCAGGTTCTCCATGAGCTCAGGATTACTGGGAGCCTGCATGGCCGCGCAGTTCAATTCCTGTTGAATAGCGCGCAGGTCTTCCGTCACCCGCAAGATCCGTACGTTGATCTCGTCCATGTATTCTTCGCTCATGCGTACCTGCCCCCGGGTGGCACTGCGGGGGTAGTACCACGATCTCATTGCAATACATCGGAGAGTAGATGCCCCGTGTGCATGCGCTTTCGTAATTCGAGGTTACTGTTGGGTTCTCCGATTTGGTTTGGAGTTGGGAGGCCCGCACCGGGCATGCACGAGCAGTTACTTTGGGTCTCGAATCGCGGGCACTTCCACGATCCGTACTCCGTGGGCAGGCGATTCCACGGCGCGAACCAGCGCCTGCGTCATCTGCCGCAGGGTAACCAGGCCGAGCCGTTCAGCCCCGGAGCGGGTCGCCGGGATCTTGCCGAACAGCCAGTAGATGGGAATAAGAAGGTACGGCCAGCGATGGCCTGGTCCCAGAACATACCAGGGGCGAAGAATCGTCGCGCTCATCCCGCTTTCGCGCAGCATCTGCTCCGCCTGGGTGCGCACCTCGATATAGGTCTTCATGAGCGGTGCAGGATGCGCCACGCTGAGATAAACGAAGTGCTCAATGGAAGCCTGCGTGGCCGCCGTTATCGCACTCCGGGCTGCGACCAGATCAATCTCCCGAAACTGCTTCCCCTTGGCGGGACTAGGATGCGCCACGCCCACGAGGTGGACAAACCCACTACACCCCTTCACGCTTCCCGAGTAAGTCGACCCGTCCAGAGCATCGCCCACTACCGGTTCGCAGCCCGCAGGAAGCTTCCTCTGCGATCCGTGGCGCACCAGCGCGCGAACTTTGTATCCGCGCTGAAGCAATTGCGGGATGAGCTGACCGCCCATGTACCCGGTGCCGCCAGTAACAAAGATCGTCGGCATCCAAACACTCCTGCAAGTCGCTAGCTCTCAGCACAGGGTACGAACAGAACTTCACAGCGGATTGCACTCCTTCACGACTTCCGCCGCAAAAGGATACCGCATGTGATACAACCGTCCGGTGCCAGAAGCGCGCATCCCAGAAACGTTGCTGGGCGAGGGACCCAATCGACTTGTCCGCGCCATAGGCAGGTGGAGTCTGGCCGCGCTGATGGTGAACATAATGATTGGCGCCGGCATTTTTGGGCTACCGTCTGCGTTAGCCGGGCTACTGGGCCGGGGCAGCCTTCTTGCACTGTTGCTCGGCGCCGTAGCCGCTGGGGTGATCGTGGCTTGCTTTTCCGAGGTCGCATCGTATTTCTCGGCCGCAGGGGGAGCCTATCTCTATACGAGAGTCGCCTATGGCCGTTTCGTGGGGCTGCAAGTGGGATGGATGCTCTGGCTGGTGCGGTTGACGGCTCCGGCAGCCAGTGCGAATCTGTTCGTGGTCTATTTGGGGGAGTTCTGGCCGTGGGCCAGCCATCGAATGCCACGAGCACTCATCTTAACAGTCCTGATCGGAGGACTGGCGCTCGTCAACTGCCTTGGCGTGAAACGAGCCGCGCGGATCAGTGACGCTTTTACCGTCGCCAAACTGTTGCCCCTGGCCGTGGTTGCCTTCGCGGGCATTGCCTTTCTATCCGCACATCCGCAAGCCGCGAATGTCGCTGCGCACGCGCCACACCTTAGGGAATGGCTCAAAGCTTCCCTCCTGATTGTTTTCGCTTATGGCGGATTCGACGCAGCTATTCTGGCTACAAGCGAGCTCAAGAGTCCCAGGCGAGACGTGGCAGTCGCGCTCTTCGCAGCTCTGGCGACATGCACCGTTGTCTATCTGGCGGTGCAATGGGCTACCCTGGGCACGGTAGCAGATTTAGCTCATAGCTCCCGGCCATTAGCAGATGTGGCCCGCACGGTATTCGGGCATGCGGGGGCGGCCCTAGTCGCGGTGGGCGGCCTGATCGCGGTGTTCGGCAACCTCAGCGCAAACACGCTCGCAGTGCCGCGAATCACGTTCGCGTTGGCGGAACAGGGCGATTTTCCCTCGTTCTTCGCGCGCGTCCATCCACGGTTTCGTACACCCTATGTCTCCATTTGTGTATTCGCTCTTCTGGTTTGGGCGTTTGCGCTTGGCGGGAATTTTGCCTGGAACGCAACTCTTTCTGCTATCGCTCGTCTGCTTTACTACGCAGCAATCTGCGCGGCTGTGCCCGTCTTACGCAAAAAAATGCCTGGGGCAGCGCAGTTCTATTTGCTGGGCGGTCCTTGGTTCGCGGCGCTGGGGGTCGCCATTTGCGTCGTCCTTTTCAGTCAGGTGGATTTGGGCGGATCCCTAATTTTGCTGGCGACGTTTGTGGTGGCGACGCTGAATTGGGCGGCCGTTCGTGGCAAGCCCACGGCGTGCGATTCACTCTGATTCGGATAGCCCTATCGAACTTCTTGTTTGGCTCGGCTCGCCGCTATGAGATGTGCCCCAACCTGGTGTGCTTGCTCGGGCAATGTTGGGGTAACAAGTTCGTACCCCAGGACTACCATTGTCTCCCCCCACGCCGCTTCAATCTGCGCCACACACTCCGCCGGAAGTCTTTCTTTCCATCCGCCTGACTTAGCCACGCGCACAAAGGGAATATCCGTCCGATGATTTTTTGTGGCGACCCAGTCCGCAGATTGCGTCTTTTCCAGTTCCCGCATCCGATCTGCCGAACTTCGCTGCACTGCCTGCTCAATCCGCGCCGGATCCGAATCAATGCCAAGAAAGGTTGCCGTACGCGCCAACTCCCGCACCGGATCTTCCATCATGTCTTCATACCGCAGCAAAAGGAAATCCTTGGACTTCCCCCGCGTATAAAACCAACTCGCGACATTCTCTCCCCACGTTCCCCAGTCCTTCGAATTCAATCTCCCGGAGACGAAATCGTCCACATACTTCACCAAGGGATACCCATCCTCAATGTGCCGGTATTTCCTCTGAAACTGATGGTAGGAAAGCACCACGTCGCGGGGGTCGCGAACGATGCAGATGATCTTGCGGCAGCGGTGATCGAAGTATTCGTGGGTCTTGATGATGCGCGGGCGAGGCGTGCGGCGCAGCGCGCGGCTGGATTGCGAGGACGTATCGGGAATCAAGCGCTCAATGTTCTTGAAGGAGACGTCGACATTCGGATAAACAAGATTTGCTATCAAGAAACGCGTCCAGGTATTCCCAGAGCGGGGGTACGAAACGAGAAAGGTATCGTCGGGGAAAATGGCGAAGTTGCGCTCGGCAATATCCGCGCCCAGCAGCTTCTTGATCATCAACTCGAGGTGGTAGTTCATCGAGCGGGCTGCTCCAGCACAGCCTCGAGAAAACCTCGTTCCTGCTCTGTCGAATGAGCTCTGCTGACTGCGGCGGTTTCGTAGCCGAGCCATCGCATGAGCGGACCCCAGGCCGCTTCAATTTGCGCGATGGCCGCAGGCGAAAGCGTGGCCTTCCCTTCCCCGGCCTTGGCGTTGCGCACGAAGAATTTGTCTTTGCGCGTGTCCTTGGTGGATTCCCACTGGCCTGCTTCTTTCTGTTCCAATTTCCGCATACGATCCGCTGTGCTTTGGCTGATCGCCCACTGAATTCGCTCCGGCGTCGGATCAATCCCAAAAAACCTGGCGATCTTGATCAGCTCAAGACCTGTCTGCCGGATCATATCCTCATACCGCAACAGGAGAAAATCCGGGTTTTGCCGCCGCGCGGCCAGCCAGCTTGCCACGTTTTCGCCCCAGGAACCGTAGGGACAGGTGTCGCCCGCGACGTAGCGTGCAATCCACTCGTCAATCGGATGCCCATCCTGCAAAACCTTGCGCTTGATCTGGTAGTGATACTGCGATACCGCAACATCCTTCGGATCGCGCACGATGTAAATCACGCGTTTGTAGTTTTGGTCGAAGGGAAAGTGACTCTTGATCACCCGCGGCCGCGGCAGACTCTTGAAATACTTCCTCGACTGCGAATCGATCGAAGGAATAACTTTATCCGCCTTCAGGAATGTCATCGGCGCTTCATTGTGAATCAGGCTCGCCACGAGAAAACGCGTCCAGGTATTGCCGGACTTCGGATAAGACACAATAAAAGTGTCATCCGGATAGGTTCGCAGGTTCCGTCCCGCCGGATCGTGACCGAGCAAATGCCTGGCGGACGCTCCCAGTTTAGCGATCATTGAATTCGAGCTCCCTTGAACTACGCACAATTTAATTCTCAGCGGCCCCGGCAACAGCCTTGTATTCAGGCTTGCCAGCCGAGCCGTTCAGGCTGGCTCGATAACGTCTAAACCGCTGGCCGTGTGTTCGATGCTGAAACCGCTCGTAGAGGCAATATGCCGATCGAAGCAAGCTGGGGGAAAATCGTAGTCCCGCCACTAATATCCCAAGCTTGGCGCTCCTGAGGAAGCCGCGTGCTTGGCGCGCCGCCTCGAGTGCTTCCGCAAAGCGACCCTCACGAAGCGTCTGCTTCGCCGTCTCCAGATGCAAGCGGGCCCGCAGTTCCTGCGTCTTGTCGCACAGCAATTCGGCTTGTGGCCCGGTAATCGGCAAGGTCAACAAAACCTTCTCGTATACATCGATCTGCGCCTGCTTCATCACATTGTCGTCGAACGCTAGGCCGTTTCCGGCGCGGTGGCACACTTGAACCGCCGGGCTATAGCTCATCCTTGCACCCCGGTGCGCCATGCGCAGCCAAAGGTCAAAATCCTCCGAGCGGCGCCGCTGGTCCTCAAAACCGCCAGCCTCCAACAGCGCCTGTCGCGATGCCACCACCGAGGAAGTCCCAATGGTGCACCGTTCTTCCACTAGCGTTTCAAAAGTCACATGCACGTCCTGAGGAACTCGCTCAAACGCCGTCCACATAGGCGTATCCCCCTGCAAATACAGCGAATCGCTGTAAACCAGAGCTAGCAAAGGATCGCTCTCCAGCAGCTCGACCTGCTTGGCAAGATGACTTGGCAGCCAGGTGTCGTCGCCATCCAGAAAGGCGATGTACTTGCCCCGCGCCTCGCGGATGCCGCGGTTGCGGGCCGCGCTGGGACCACCGTTCGGCTGCTGTATATATCGGATCTTCGTGATGAAAGGCGCGAGTGCTTGCTCCAGCGCCTCCGTATCGGGTGAACCGTCGTTCACCACGATGGTCTCGTAGCCAGCAAACGTCTGCGCCAAAACGGAGTTGAGCGTCTCCTCGATATATTGGGCACACTGGTATGCGGGAATAACTACGCTCACCAGAACAGATACGGGCACGACCGAAGATGCCTTCCCTGTGCCGTTCTGGATCGCTGTGCTCATCGGAATCAGCAAAAACCTCGAAAAATCCCCTTCGCGGGAATGCTAAACAGCTATTTTCGCTCATCCGCCACTCCGGGGCCAACCAATTGTCGAAATCACCTGAGTGACGCAGGTCACTTCCATGGTGAACAAAATACTGGACTTGCCGGAACCCACTGTGCCTTTCCGGCACGCCGCCTGCATCGCCTTTGCAATGTGCAACATACGTTCGGGACAGCGAAGGCGCGGAGTGCTCCAATCACAAGGACGGACCGTCCTCTCATGAAACTCTTTTCGGCCCGCGCGACTCCTAACGGTGGATCCCCTGCCCTTCGGGCATAAGCACCATCCAACGCCGGAGTGGCATCGTATGTTCTATAGCTTATGTCCATAGCGTGCCCGCGGCCTGCATCCACTGAAAGCGTCGGAAGAGAACCTATGTTGGTAAAGAGCAAAGATTCCAGTTTCGTCCCGTCGTCGGAGATCACGCCCAAGAACCTTTACGTCAATCGCCGGGAGTTCCTCCGGAGCGCTGGAATTGCTGGCGCAGCGGCGGTGGGCGGCGGACTACTGGGCGAACTGGCCTTCCCGGGTTCAGCCGAGTCCGCGTCCGGTTCAACGCCCACCGGCAAGATCGATGGCGTCCGAAAAAGTCTACTCAGCACCTCCGAGAAACAGAACTCGCTCAAAGACATTTCGAACTACAACAACTACTACGAATTCTCCACCGACAAGTACGAGCCAGCCAACCTTGCGAAAAACTTCAAGACGCGACCGTGGACCATCACCGTCGACGGCGCCGTGAAAAAGAAGAAGACCTGGGACATCGACGAGTTTCTCAAGCTGGCCCCGCCGGAAGAGCGCATCTACCGCCACCGCTGCGTGGAAGGCTGGTCCATGGTTATGCCGTGGATCGGGTTTCCGATCAGCGCGCTGATCCAGCAGGCCGATCCGCTCCCGAAAGCAAAATTCCTGGAGTTCACGTCAGTCGTCGACCTGCAGCAGATGCCGGGACAACGGGTGGGCGTTCTGGACTGGCCCTACACCGAAGGGTTGCGCATGGATGAAGCCATGCACCCGTTGGCTATCTTCACGTTCGGCTTGTACGGCGAGATCCTGCCGAATCAGAACGGCGCGCCAGTTCGCATTAACGTTCCGTGGAAGTACGGATTTAAGAGTGCGAAGGGAATCGTAAGAATCACGTTCACCGACAATCAGCCGCCCACTGCTTGGAACAAGTCAGCACCCAACGAATATGGCTTCTATTCCAATGTAAACCCGGAAGTGGACCATCCGCGATGGAGCCAAGCCAAAGAACGGCGGATTGGCGAGTTTTTCAAACGACCTACGCTAATGTTTAACGGGTACAGCGATCAAGTGGCGGGCCTCTACAAAGGCATGGACCTGAAGAAGAATTTCTAGGCAAACCTAAGAGCCCCCACCATGAAAGCAATCGGCTGGAGCAAGATCGTGGTGTTCCCGCTGTGCTTGATCCCGGTGGCGTGCCTCGGCCTGGCCGCGTACGAGGGGAACTTAGGCGCGAACCCGCTGGAAGTGATCACTCACACAACCGGCGATTGGACCATCCGGTTTCTCCTGATCACGCTCTGTATCACGCCGTTGCGGCAGCTCACCAGGCAATATTGGCTGATTCAATATCGCCGCATGTTCGGCCTGTTTGCGTTCTTCTACGGAACCCTGCATCTCACGACCTATCTCTGGTTCGACAAATTCTTCGTTTGGCACGACATTGTTGCCGACATCGAAAAACGCAAGTTCGTCACTGTGGGTTTTCTGGGGTTCGTGTTGATGATCCCACTGGCCATCACGTCGACGAAGGGAATGATCCGGCGGCTCGGCAAGAAGTGGACGGCGATCCATCGCCTGATTTACGTGACCGCGGCGGCCGGCGTGATTCACTACTACTGGCTGGTGAAAGCGGACCACCGGCTACCGCTGATGTATGGAGCGATACTCGCGGCGCTGCTTGGATATCGAACGCTGAAGTGGGCCAGGGCAAAGCTGGCGGCCAATCGAGTCCTCCCGTGACCGCCAAGGCATAGGCTTTCTCACGCGAAAAAATGTCGCAGTCCGCTGCCCAGTTAATGCGGAAGCCGATCGCGCGGGCCTCCCAGAATTCGAAGACGGAGCGGCGCACGCTTACATCTACCTGCGGAATTTCGCATGCGGTGTGGTGACCGGGTTGCCCTAGGCCCGTGGAGCTTCGTTAGTTTGTTACTACCGTAAGGATGTGAAGTAGGGCCTGCCACGATAACCTCACCTCAAGCGGTGATTCCAAAATCGAGGATGTTTCATGGCCAACTCTGCCCCAGCAAGTCACCTGATTGAACTCGCGGATCCGCCCGTTCCCAGCCGCAGTTATCCCATCCTTGACAAATCGATCGGGGAAAAGCTGAAAACCTTGGCCATATGCCTGAGCATTGCCGTGGTGTTGGGCGGGGCTTCCTGGTTTCTTTTGCAATTGGGTTACAGATTCTATGGACTTGCGGCAGGTGCGGTCGCCGTTTTCGCAGTGATTGCTGCGTTTGGCGGGTCCACGTTGAAGTCGACTTGTCCCTACTGCGGTTCTCCCGTCGACTCGATCCTGAACCGAGAAGAGGGCCGTCAGGTTCAGTGCGAGAAATGCTTCGAGTACTCCACGGTCAATGTGGGCATTCTTCGCCCCCTCGACCCGGCGACGAAGTCGGAGACGCCGAAATTCGAGAGCCCGGCGTACAAGCAAGCGGCTTGGCCGAATGCCTGCGTCGCCTGCGGCGAGCCTCCCTCGCGCTGTGACGATCTCTCCAAAACCACCGTCGGCGCCCTTCCGGCATTAATGGGGCACTTGCAGATCATCCGTGGGTCGGTCAGCGGCATTCCTTACTGCGACAAGCACCGCGACAAACTAGCGCTCAAGGTCGGAAGTGACAAGAAACTGCTCTTGCAGTGGACTTCGCTGCGCATGATGCGGCGTTACCTAGCGGCCAACCGAAACCGACCGGCGTACTAGAATTCGCACAATCCCAGTGCTCAGTGGCCACCACCGCTGAGTTCGCGAACGATATTGCCCACGAACGCCTTGGCATCGCCAAATAGCATCAGCGTCTTGTCGTCGTAGTAAAGCGGGTTGTCGATGCCGGCGAAGCCGGGGCTCATGCCGCGCTTGATGACCATAACTGTGCGCGCTCTATCCACGTCAAGAATTGGCATCCCGAAAATGGGGCTAGAGGCATCGGTGCGGGCGGCCGGGTTGGTTACATCGTTGGCCCCGATGATGAGCGCAACATCAGTTTGCGCAAAGTCGCCGTTGATTTCATCCATTTCAATGAGCCGGTCGTAGGGGACGTCAGCCTCGGCGAGGAGGACGTTCATGTGGCCGGGCATGCGTCCGGCGACGGGGTGGATGGCAAATTTTACCTCGACTCCTTTCTTGGTGAGAGCATCGTACATTTCGCGAACTTTGTGTTGCGCCTGGGCGACAGCCATGCCGTATCCGGGGACGACGACGACTTTGTTGGCAGCGGAAAGGATGCTGGCCGCTTCTTCGGCGGTGGCGCTACGGGCCGTTTTTTGCTCTCCAGTGGCGGCGGCAGAGGCTTGGACCTGGCCGAAGGCCCCGAAGAGGACGTTGGAGAACGACCGGTTCATCGCCTTCGACATAATGACGGAAAGAATGAATCCGGACGACCCGTCGAGCGCACCGGCGATGATGAGCAGTTTGTTATTGAGAACGAACCCCATGGCCGCGGCGGAGAGACCAGCGTACGAGTTCAACAGCGAGATGACCGTGGGCATGTCCGCGCCGCCGATGGGAATGATCATTAGGACGCCGATGATGAGAGGGATAAACACCATTAGCGGGAAGAGATGCGTCGCTCCCGGATGTATGACCAGATACCCCGCGCTGCCGACAGCGATCAACATGAAAGCCAGGTTGACGATGTTCTGGCCTTTATAGGTGATGGGACGCTGGGGAAGAATTTCCTGGAGTTTTCCGGCGGCCATGAGGCTGCCCGTGAAGGTTAGCGAGCCCAGGATTACTTCCATGGCTAGAACTACCATCATGAACGGAGAGATGTTCGGGGATTGGAGATAGAACTCGGCGGTGCCGACTAACGTTACGCAGAGTGCGCCGAATGCGTGGCTCAGCGCCGTCCGCTGCGGGACTGCCGTCATCTGCACCTTGCCCAACGGGATGCCAATAATGCTGCCCAGCACGAGCGCGGCGACTATATATTTCCATTCAACAATGTCGCGATGCAGCAGTGTGCCGCAGACGGCCAGCAGCATGCCAATTTCGCCGGCGAAGACGCCGCGGCGGGCCGTGGCCGGGGAACTCATCCAGTGCAGGGAGAAAATGAACAGAACGCTGGCGATGAGGTAGACGAATTCGATGGTATAGAGAACCAGGGCTTCTTGAGTCATGATGGGCTGGTTATTTCGTCGGTCGGCTACTCTTGAACATCTTCAACATGCGATCCGTAATGATGAAGCCGCCAACAATGTTCACGGTGGCTGCCACCACTGCAATGGTTCCGAGCACGGTAGCGAAGGTGCTCTTGTGCTCGCCTGCCAGAACAATCGCTCCCACCACGGCGATGGCGTCGAGAGCGTTGGTCAGCGACATGAGCGGCGTGTGCAACAGAGGCGAGACGCGGCGGATTACAAGAAAGCCGACGAAGCCCGCCAGCATGAAAATGTAAAGACTTTCGATTAAGTTCGACGGCATGATTCCTCCTGCGCTTCGAGCGCGCTAGGCTTTTCCCTGCGCGGCCAAAACCGGCAGAGAGAAAAATTCTCGGACGCGGACGTTGGCCACTTCCCCGCCCCGAGTAAGCAACGTTTCGCGGACGATATCGTCCTCAAGATTCAGTTCGAACTTCTGATCTTTCTTGAAAAGATTCAACAGGAAATTCGTCAAATTGCGCGCATAGAGCTGACTGGCATGGTAAGGAGCCGTGCCGGCAATGTTGTAGCGCCCAATGATAGTGACGCCGTGCTGCACAGAAGTCTCGCCCGGCTTGGTCAGCTCGCAGTTGCCGCCACGCTCAGCCGCAAGATCAAGAATCGCCGAACCGGGAATCATGCCCTTGACCATGTCGGCTGTTACGAGCACGGGCGCCTTCTTGCCGGGGATGACGGCGGTGGTGATGACGATGTCGTTTTCGGTGACAACTTTGCCGAGCAGTTCACGCTGGCGCTGATAAAAACTTTCGTCCTGAGCGGTGGCATACCCGCGAGCGTCTTGCGCGTTGGTAACTTCGATAGGAAGTTCGACAAAGCGCCCGCCGAGACTTTGCACCTGTTCCTTGACCGCGGGACGAACATCGTAAGCCGATACTACCGCCCCAAGTCGGCGCGCCGTGGCAATGGCTTGCAGTCCAGCAACGCCAACGCCCAAAATCAGAACACGCGCCGGGGTCACGGTTCCGGCAGCCGTCGTCATCATGGGAAGAATTCTCGGCAGCGTGTCGGCGGTAATGAGCACCGCCTTGTAACCCGCGATCGACGCCATGGTGGAAAGCGCATCCATGGCCTGCGCTCGCGTTGTGCGCGGCATCAACTCCACGGCAAACGCCATCGCTCCGGTGGCGGCAATTTGCTGAACGACTTCGAGCGAGCCCAAGGGTCGCAGGAATCCGACCAAAATCTGATCTTTGCGTAGCAGGGGAATGTCAGCCTTGCCAGTAAGGTCGTTGGCGCCGTAACAAAGCACTTGCGTGATGATGTCAGCGGTCTTGAAAAGCTCGGCGCGCGTGGGAAGGATCTTCGCGCCCTTTTCCGTGTACAGATTGTCCGGGTAGCCCGCGCCCGCGCCCGCGCCGCTTTCCACAGCAATTTCAAACCCGGCTTTGGTAAGGCTAGGAACCACCAGCGGAACCAGCGAAACCCGCCGCTCGCCGGGGTAAATCTCCTTCGGGACGCCGATAATCAAACCGATTGTCCTTTCCGCACAGGCAATTTCCCCACCCGCCGTACTTCGACTCCAGAGCTAGTCATGATACAGGAAACTCTCGCGAAAGAAAGTGACCGGCTCTACCAAGGGATTCCATGTCGAGTACCATCAGTCGCGCTCAAAGCTGCGCGTTCCCGCGCAACGGCTTGCGGATCAGACGTTTCACGGCGCATGTCGTCTAATGGTTTGAAAAAGGTGCCTGCGTGAAAATACTTCGTTCTTGCCTCCTGTTCTTTTGCGCTAGCAGTGCGCTGTGGTGCCAACCTCTCCCGAGCCACAAAACGACCGCTCTAATTCTCGAGCACGTTACGGTGATCGATTCCACCGGATCGCCTCCGAAGCCGGACGTCTCGGTTCTCATCGTGGACGGCAAGATTCAATCCATATCTCATTCAGCGGAACCCAGGCGCGTTCCAGATGCAATCGTCATCGATGGCAAGGGAAAATCCCTGATCGCGGGCCTTTGGGACATGCATGTACACGCGCTCAGCAAGAACGAACCTGATCGCTTCTTTCCAATGTTCATCGCGAACGGCGTTACCGGCATTCGAGATATGGGAGGTGATATTCCGCTACCGCAAATTGTTCAACTCAAGAAAGAGATTGCCGACGGATCCCGGCTTGGGCCAGAGATCTTTGCCGCCGGCCCCATCCTCGAAGGAGAACATCCGTTTTGGCCGTTCTCTATTGCGGTGAAAAGTCCTGCGGATGCTCGCCGGAGCGTCGCGACGCTTGCAGGAGAGGGCGCCGATTTTCTTAAGGTCTATAACACTCTTTCACGCGATGCGTACTTGGAGATTGCCAAACAAGCCAAAGAACTGCGGATCCCCTTCGTCGGGCATATCCCCGACGGCGTCACTCCATTAGAAGCTTCGGACTGCGGGCAGAAGAGCATTGAGCACCTTTGGGGCATTCCAAATTATGTAAGTTCAGAAAGTGAACAGCTGCGAAAAATGGTGGCAGCAGCGAACGATGCTGACGACCCAAAGGTGGCTCGTGATGCCTTCTACAAGATCAACGAAACGATCCTCGCCACCTATGATTCCAAGAAAGCTCAGAGCTTACTTGAAGAATTTGCACGCAATCACACCTGGCAAACCCCAACTTTGGTCGTCCTTCGTTCTTACGCCAGGATTCACGACCCTGCCCTTCGCAAAGACCCTCGGCTTGCCTATATCCCAGACGATCTCCTGGGATTCTGGAATTCAATGGGAGGTCAGCCCGATCCTCGCAATGACGAGATTCAATGGCGTCTGTTCCAACGCAATCTGGAGATCGTCAAGGCCATGCACACCGCCAATGTGCCTCTGCTCGCCGGAACAGATACGCCGAATCCCTATACCTATCCAGGATTCAGCTTGCACGATGAACTGGAACTTCTCGTTTCGGCGGGCCTTTCCCCCATGGAGGCTCTGCAAACGGCGACAATACGGGCAGCGGAGTTTTTGGGCGTGGAGAGCCGTTTTGGGTCTGTCGAAGTTGGTAAGACCGCAAATCTGGTGCTCCTCGACGCCAATCCGCTAGAAGATATCCACAACACGCAGAAGATTCGTGCTGTGATTCTTCGCGGCAAGTTTCTGGACAGAGCACAGTTGGATGAGTTGCTGGCTCAACAGAAGGTGCCTCGACACTGAGATTTTGACCCGGCCCTGTTGACCGCTCGGCGACTCCTATCTTGACATTTCGCCTTTTATTCGCTAACAATCAGCCATGGCCATTACACGGCGGCAACGGCAGGTTTACGACTACATCGCGCGCTTCGTGCAGGAGAAGGGCTACTCGCCTTCGTTTGAGGAAATTGGTGACGGCATGGGATTGAATTCCCTGGCGACGGTGCACAAGCATATTTCGAATCTGGAAACCAAGGGCTTGCTCAAGCGCGGCTACAATCGCAGCCGGTCGATTGATTTGTTGCCGGTGAAGGGGAAGCTGAAGCAGGCAATGGGCATGGCTGCAGTTGCGGGTGCGCCCGTGAGCGCTGAGATTCGTCTGCCCTTGATGGGACGCATCGCGGCGGGCATGCCCATTGAAGCCGTAGAAACTCCCGAGACGATTTCACTAGCAGACTTTGTGCAATCGAAGGAAGTCTTCGTCCTGCAGGTTCGCGGGGAATCGATGCAGGATGAGCACATTGTCGACGGCGACTACGTGCTAGTAGAGAAAACGAAGACAGCGCACAACGGAGATATCGTCGCGGCTCTTGTGGATGGGTCGGACAGCACTTTGAAGCGGTTCTACAAAGAAGGTGACAAGATCCGGCTGCAGCCTTCGAATGCGGCCATGAAGCCGATCATTGTTCCGGCAGTGGCCGTGCAGCTCCAAGGCCGAGTCATCGGCGTAATGAGGAAGTACGCATAAACCTGCAGCTCGGGCGGTACGCCTGTGCCTCCATCGCCTTTAAGACAAGAAAACGCCCGGCCTTTGTGCCGGGCGTTTCTGTCTATCGAAAATCGATTACCCCATGTGCTTATCGAGGGTCTTTTCAATCGTCTCTTTCGGAACGTAGCCGACGATCTGTTCCTTCACCTGGCCGCCTTTGAACAACAGCAACGTGGGAATTCCGCGGATACCGTAGCGGCCCGGCGTTCCGGGGTTCTGGTCCACGTTCATCTTCGCGACTTTGACCTTGCCGCTATAGCTGGCGGCGACCTCGTCGACGATAGGCCCCAGGGCCTTACAGGGGCCACACCAAACGGCCCAAAAATCAATCAAAACTGGCTGGTCGGACTTGAGAACTTCTTCATCGAAGTTCGCGTCAGTCACTTCCAGGATTGCGGTGCTTGCCATGGTTCCTCCAAAAAGTTGTGCGGCGCCAACCGAAGCCCGCGCCGCCGGACGGCACTATCGTAACACTGTATAGATAGATGCTGGCTGCGCCCAGAAGTTGCAGGCGGCGGAAGGCTCGCGGACAGCGGGTTTGAACGAAGGCGAAATAAAAAGCGCCCTGACGAATCAGGACGCCTTTGGGCTCGGCAGCCCTCCCCCAGGTCTGCCAAACTTACGAGACTGAGTGTAGGGTCGATGCCATTTTCGGAAAAGATCACCTAGGTAATCGCAGGTATGCGAACGAGTAACATATGGGATGGTTACTTCACGCTCGCCGAAGGCCGCCAGGTCTTGCCGCCGTCCGAAGTCGTCCAAACGTCGTGGTCGGCGGTTTCCACCCGGCCGTGCTCGGGGTCGGGAAAGGCGAGCGCGACGATGTCGCCGGTCAAAGTGGCTCTCTTCCTATGAACTCTGACGTTGATGAAGTGGCGACCCGCATCCTGAGAATGCAAAAGCGCTCCGCCACTACCTCCGACCCAGACCTGGAACCCAGTCGCGGTTACTACGCGCAGCCGCCCAGTCGAATAGACTCCGGCTTGATTGACTCCGGACTGAAACACGGGAACGCTCTCCCAGGACTTACCGCCGTCGAACGAGCGCTGCAGGTTGCCCGCAGCAGTAATCTGCCAGGTGCCAGCCTGGCGCGCTGCGACCAGATTCGGGAGGTTCGCGATATCCGCGGAACTGGCGCGATAAGCGTCTCGGGTGTTTGCGCCATAGGCAGTCACAGAAGACACTGAAGTGGAGGCTGTGTCGACAGTCGGTGCCTGCGCCTCCACCGTGACGGTCTCCGCCACGGCGCCGATTTGCAATGTCGCATTTAAGGCAACCGTTGCGGGCTCGACCTTGAGGCCTGTTCGCACAAATTCCTTAAAGCCGGGCTTCGAGATGGCAATCGTATAAGGGCCAGGAGGAACGGAAGGTACATCGTAATTGCCGGCCTCATTCGTGGCCGAAGCAAGGCTGACGCCGGTAGCAGTGTTCGTGACGGTAACCTTCGCGCCGGATACTACCGCACCAGAGGGGTCAACCACGAGTCCTCGAACCTCCCCTCCTACAGGAGCCGACGGTGGCGCGGCGAGTGCGCCGCCAACCAGCACGGCTGGCGCCTTGGATCGGCCTTCAGAGTGAACTTCGGCCGTCTGAGTAGGAGATGCAACGCTTTTCCGAAAGAGGTTACCCCCTTCGTCTTTCTTGGCGACCTTGTCTTGGACAACGTCTTGGGCTACCTCGGATGCATCAACCCTGGCTGCATCGGGTACGGCCTCAGAGACCGGGGGTTGAACGGCGTCGCCAGATCCCATGCCGCCGCCAGCGCCGGCCGCGAGCGCGCCGGGCTTGAGCGGGATGAGTTGGTTAAAGCTACGGCCCTGTACAGGCAGGTCCAAGCCCTTGGGAGCGATGTTGGCACCGACGATCGCCTCGTGCCCGAGGAAACCCGCATTGTCGTTCAGGGGCGATCGAGCGCGTGGAGCGGGCACGAGCGCACGCTTCGCTTTCGCATCGATGCCCAACACGGGCTCGGTACTATACTGCCGCGCAATCGCTCCTTGAGCTTCCGCCTCTTCCGCTCGCTGAGGCCCAGCCGCCGGTATTGTAGGGGTGCGATTGTCCGCGTCCCTACTCGCGTCACCCTCGCTCCGATTCCCAAAGACGGCCTTGTTGGAATCCGGGGGCACCGACTTCTGCTCCGACACCGCCACCGAAACTTGGTTCTTCGCCACCAACGCTGCTTCACCAGTCTGGCGGTTGTGGAGCACCGCGACCGAAACGGCCAACACTGCGCAGGCCGCTAAGGCTCCCCAGCGCAGGATGGAGAAGCCAGCAGAGCGGGTGGGTTTAGGAATAGCGAGGGTGCCAGTCTCCGCCTCTGCTGGCTGCGACAGTGCGACGATTTCACGACAGGAAGCGCAGTCAGCCAAATGGCCGAGCACGGCTCCGCGATCGCGCTCGGGCAAGGTCTGCTCGACGAACGCGGTAAGCAGGTCGGCATCCGGGTGGGAAGTACCTGGGCGCGGCCCTCTCTCCGCCAGTCTCCGGGTCACGATATTTGGCAACTCTGGCAACTTGTTGACTCCTGTTAGGCGTTCCACTATTCCCCTATTTTGGGGTCTCTCCCGCCTCCCGTGGAGAGAACGTCCCGGCGCGGGATTCTTGCGTCAGGCGTGCGCGAAGGTCGACTTTTAGGTCCCTAACGTCGGTATCCAAACATTCCTCGGCCTGGCGGCGGGTCATGCCTCGGCGACCCAACTCAGAGAGGATCTGCTTGCGCAAGCCGCGGGCCAGCTTGTCCACGCGCCGGCTGATGGTGGACTCATGTAGACCCAAGGTACGGGCCACTTCTGCGAGGGTGCGACCATCGAGGAAGTAGCTAGCCAGAACATAGCGGTCTTCGCTGGTGAGAGAGTCTAAAACCGACGTAATCGACTGATCGAGGCGCGGGTCGATCGGCGGATCCGTTTCCAAACTGGCGCCCTTGCCTGCGGGATCCTGCTGCTGGGCGGCGAACTGCCTTCCCTGTTCGATTTCTTCATCCAGACTGGTGGTGCGGCGCTGCTTGCGGTAGCGGTTGACGAACTCCTGCGCCAGCACGGTGCGGAGCCAGCCTTCGAGCGAGCCGCGCCCAGTGTAGGATGCAAGCCTGGAAACGCGCTCGCCGCGGGAGCTGACACCGTAAAGGTCAGCGTAGAGGGAATCGGCGAGTTCGCGAGCCGTGGCGGCTTCACGAGCAATGCTTAGAGCCATCTCGAAGAGCTTCTCCCGATAGCGGGTGAGGAAGACTTCCCAGGCGCGCTCGTGGCCCGCGGCGCAGCCTCGGGCTAAGGCGAGTTCTTCGAGCTTCAGGCTCTTGAAGAACGTTGCGGCCTCGCTGGATTCCGCTCCTTCCGGCAGGTACTTCGCGCCGACAACCAAAAGAATGCGCTCAAAATCGGAGTGTGGGATGCCCCATTCGGAACAACGGCTTTGCGCGCACAGGCCGTCGCGTATCTGCTGGAGGGCCGAGGTCAGACCGGGCGCGGATTGGAGCGTGGCGTTCGTGGTCATGAAGCCGCTGTCATGGAGTCCGTTTGTTTATAGAACCCGGTAGCGGTGGAATCGGCTCGCGGTTGAAGCATCCAACTCGGCCATCCCAGTTGGATGCTACCAACATTTTGGACGCAAGAGGACAGAAAAGGGACGTTCTCCTCCCAACAGGGTAGGAAGTGTCACCCCGGGTGCGGGTTTCGCGCAGCCCCGTTCGGGGTGTGTTCACCGGGGAGGTGGATTGTGAAGATTTCGATCCTGGCAACCGCTTTGGTATTGTCCGTCGTGTGGGGCATCTCGGTGACGGCGCCTTCACGCGCTGCCGCAGGCGAAGTGACTTCTGGAACAGACTACAAGGTGCTGGCGGCGATTCACCAGGGAAACCTGACCGTTTTCCCGGTGGTGGTGGCAAGCAGCCGCGACACGCGGGACTTCTTGACGCTCGACGAGGGCTTGCATTCCGGCGAGGTGGTGGTGACCGAGGCTGGCAGCGTGCAACCGCTGATCCGTAGACGGAACCGCCCAATTCCCGTTCATGAGGGCGCACAAGTCAATCAATTGGTTCTGGTGAATAACTCGAAACGGCCCCTACTGCTGCTGGCGGGAGAAATCGTAACCGGCGGAAAACAAGACCGCGTAATTGGCAAGGACCGAATCGTACCGGCGGAGAGCGATCCCGTCGACCTGGGCGTGTTTTGCGTCGAGCCAGGGCGCTGGGTGGCGAAGTCGACGAACTTCGGCGTACTGGGCGGCAATATGGCCGCACCCAGCGTGCGTATGCGCGCGATGAAAGACAAAGATCAGCAGCAGGTCTGGAGTTCCGTGCGCGACGCGCAGACAAGCATCGCCGCGAACGTCACTGCATCCGAGGCGATCGAGGTGCAAACCACAACTTCTTACGCCCAAGTGATGGAGAACAAAGCCGTTCAGCGCAAGCTGGATGCCGTGGCCGCGCCCATTGAGCGCGACTACTCGAAACTCATCCGCGAGCTGAGGGAACGGAACGCCGTGGGCGTCGTCGTGGCCGTGGATGGCGAAATCATTTGGGCCGACATTTTCGCGAGCACCCAATTGCTGGAGAAATACTGGCCGAAGCTAGTACGGTCATACGCCACCGAGGCTCTGGTATCGCAGGTCAAGGAGCAGGAGGTGAGCGTCAAATCGGCGCAAGCCTTCGTGGACCGGCTCGACGGCAACCACGAGACGGTGGAGCGCGAACCCGGTTTGTACCGTCATACCGAGATCAACGGTGACGGCTATAAGGTATTTCTGCTGGCCTCGCTCCTGCCGAAAATGGGCTTCGACGTGCATATCGCGAAGATGGCGGAGTAGGTTGTGCGGCGCGAGCGCCCTCGCCCGGGTGGCCTAAGGTCACAGCAAGTCTTGGTTTTAGCAGGTCTCATGACTTGAGCAAGTCCGGCCAGAGTCAAACACTTGCATCACCAAAAGACCACGGGCGGGGGCGCCCGCGCGACACAGACCTGCTCCATCCTCCATGCAGCGACTTTGTTACACTTGCGAGTTGCACCGTTCTCATTCTCGACGCGCAAGGACCAGCACCGCATGGCTGACGATAAGTTTTATACCGCTCGGGTGACAAAGCGAACGGACTTTGCCCACGATCTCTGGATGGTCCGCATGGACCCAGGCGGCGATTTCAAATTCACGCCGGGGCAATACGGAACGCTGGGAGTCGAGCGCGGCGACGGGAAGAAAACCGAGCGCGCGTACTCCATCGTTTCGTCTCCCTATGAATCCGAGCTGGAGTTTTTCTTCGAACTCGTGCCGGAAGGCGCGCTGACTCCCAAGCTGTACCAGTTGCAAATCGGCGATACCTGTTCGCTGCGCAAGGTAGCCAAAGGCAAGTTCACGCTCGACGTCGAGAGCGGCCACAAGCACCATCTGCTGATTGCAACCGTCACCGGCGGCGCGCCTTACATTAGCTACGTGCGGACGATGTACAAAGACTGGAAGGAAGGCAGGCTTGCCGGAGATCACAAGCTTTACATTTTGTTTGGCGCGAGCAAGTCGTTTGAGTTCGGGTATGAACAAGAACTCGCGAAAGTTGCCGCTGAGGTTCCGTGGCTGAAATTCGTACCCACGGTGAGCCGCCCGTGGGACGATCCCGAGTGGAAGGGTGAGGTTGGGCGCGTCGATGAACTCATCCGTAAGTACACCGACATGTGGGACATGGACGGAAAAACCACGACGGCTTATCTCTGCGGACACCCGGACATGATCGAGCACGGCAAGGGCATCCTGAAACGCCGCGGCTTCCCGAAAGAGAGCATGCGCGAGGAGGTGTACTGGATTCCGCCCAAGGCGGGCGCGAAGACTTAGTCTTCCGCCGGGCCGAAGATCACCAGCACAACCAACTCTTCCTCAATCGAATGGAACCGGTGCTCGGTACCAGCTTCCACGAAGATGGCCGTCCCACCCACTACGAGCCGATCTTCTGGAGCTTGGCCGTCGCGCGTGATTTTCATGCGCGCCCGCCCGCTGATTACGTAGTAGATTTCGTCCTGCTGGTGGGGCGTTTGCTGATCGAGTCCTTCCTTTGGGAGCACATAAATTCCTGTGCTCAGCGCAGGCACGCGCAGAAACTCCAAATAGCGTTTGCCACCGGTGGCCCGTTCGGCTTTTAGTTCGGTCAGGCTGAAAAATCGCTTCATGCGTGGGCTACTCTCTAAACACGCCTGCGAAAATGATCTCCGTGAACTGGTCGACCAGCGCCGCTTCAGAGATCGTCCCATCCGAGCGATACCACTGGTAAATCCAGTTGATCATTCCCAGTAAAGCGAAGGCCGCAGCCTTGGGCGTGACACGGCTTTTTGACCTGTGGGCTCCCTGCGCGTCTTCAATCAGGCGCTCGACAAAATGCACATACTCTTTCTTGCGCGCATTGATCAGCCGGCGGTATTCCGCCGGTAACGGATGGTTTTCGTGCAACATCACCGTAATCTCGCGGTCTCGAGTTTGCAGGACGACATGAATGTGGAGCCGTATGCAGGCGCGCAGGCGCTCATCAGCATCCGTGAGCAGCAGGACAGGCTTCTTCACCTGTTCTTCGGTGATTTCCATCGCGTGTTCCATGATGTGGAACAGAATTTCGTCTTTGCTCTGGAAGTGGTGGTAGAGCGCGCCCTTGCTCAGGTTTAGCGCCGCCGCCAGGTCGTTCATGGAGGCAGCGTCGTAGCCCCGTTCGCGGAAGAGCTGCGCGGCGGCATGCAGAATGTCGTGACGGGAGTCGGTCGAGGGACGAGTCATCCGTCAGAAATGTTACAGACAGCGACGGAGATTCTGCAAATCTGCAGGGATCGTGTGGGGCGGACACTCTTGTCCGCCGCTTTTTGTTCGAGGCTCCTACGCTTCTTGCGGCCGCGCCTTGATCCCCGCCGCATGCTTCTTGGAAACCACCGCCAGCAGCGTCTTTGTGATCACGTATAAGACAGGGATGAAGAACAGGTTGAGGATGGTGGAAAACAACATGCCTCCGACGATGGCGGTGCCTACCGAGTGGCGCCCCAGCTTACCCGCGCCCGTGGCAAAGTATAGGGGCAGAACGCCGAGGACGAAGGCGAAAGACGTCATCAGGATCGGGCGCAAACGCAGCTCAGCGGCCTCGATGGCGGCATCGATCAAGCCGCGTCCCTGGTCCAGCAATTGCTCGGCGAATTCGACGATGAGAATCGAGTTCTTCGCCGAGAGTCCGATTAACATGACCAGGCCGATTTGCACGTACACGTCGTCGACCAAGCCGCGTCCGTTGATGAAGAGCAGTGCGCCTAACACGGCCATGGGCACGGCTAGCAGGATGATGAAGGGCAGCGCGAAGCTCTCGTACTGAGCGGACAGCGTGAGATACACCACCAGCAGCCCGAGACCGAAGATGATGATGGCCTTGCCGCTGGCTTCCACTTCTTCGAGCGCCAGTCCGGTCCAACTGAAGGACATGCCTTGCAGCATATTCTTTTTGGCTAGATCCTCCATCGCCGCCAGTCCTTGGCTCGAGCTGTACCCCGGAGCTGCCGCGCCGTCGATTTCCGCGGAACGAAACAGGTTGAAGTGACTGATCACCTGGGGTCCGGCGGTCTCTTGCAGGGTAACGATATTGCCCAGCGGCACCAGGCCTTGCGTATCCGAGCGAACATAATATTGCCGCAGATCGCGCGCGTTCATGCGGAAGGGCTGATCGGCCTGTACGAAGACGCGGTAGGAGCGGTTGTTAAAATCGAAATCGTTGACGTACTCTGATCCCATGTAGACGCCTAGGGCTTGAGTGACTTGGTTGATCGGAACGCCGATGGCTTTCGCTTTTTCGCGATCGATTTGCACGAGTTGCTGCGGATCGTTGGCAGTGAAGCTGGTGAACAGGCCGACCAGATCCTGGCGCTGGCGGCTGCCTCCCACGATCTTGTGCGCGGTGGCGTCGAGGTCTTGCAGCGTGTTGCGCCCCAAATCCTGCAGCTCGAACTGGAATCCACCGAAGCTGCCGATGCCCTGAATGGCTGGAGGTTCGAACGCCACCACAATCGCTCCCGGAACCCCGAACAGCTTGGGCGAAACCCTGGCTACAATCTCGCCGGCACCGTGGCCCTTGCCCTTGCGGTCGTCAATCGGCTTCAAGGGGGCAAAGACCAGGCCGTAGTTGGACGAACTTCCGCCTGACAGCGAAAACCCGGGAACGGCAAATGTGCCGAAGATGTCAGGGTCGGCCAATAGAACCTTTTCCACTTGGCTACACACGTCCGTCGTATAGGCGAGCGACGCTCCCGGCGGCGCCTGCACTACCACGATGAAGTAGTTCTGGTCTTCCTGCGGCACGAAACCCGTCGGCACGTGTACGTACATGTAGGCGGTCGCGGCCAGTCCGGCGAAGAAGAGCACAATCATGAGGTAGCGATACTTGAGGACCCGGGTGATGCCTTTGCCGTAGGCCCGGCCCAAGCCATGAATGCCATCGTCGATTCCGTGCGCCAGTTTCTTGTAGCCGCTGGACAACCAGCCAACCCGCGTCCAATCGAAAACAGAATATTTATGCTCCTCGCCGCGAAGCAGCAGTGCGGCCAACGCCGGAGAAAGTGTGAGTGCGTTGAAGAGCGAGATGGCGATGGAAAATGCGATGGTCAGCGAAAACTGCTTGTAGAGAATGCCCGTGGTTCCGGGGAAGAACGACACCGGCACGAACACCGAAATCAGTACGAGCGAGGTTGCGACCACGGCACTGGCGACTTCTTTCATGGCGACGGAAGTGGCCGTATGCGAGTCGGTTTTGTCCTCGGTAATGTGGCGCTGCGCGTTTTCAATGACGACGATGGCATCATCGACCACCAATCCGGTGGCAAGCGTGATTCCGAACAGGGTGAGGGAGTTAATCGAGAAACCAAAAACCTTGATGAAAGCAAAAGTCCCAATCAGCGAAACCGGAATCGTGACCGCCGGAATCACCGTCGCGCGCCAATCGAGCAAGAAGAAGAAGATGACGATGATCACGATGATCACAGCCTCTTCCAGCGTGGTGACCACCTCCTTCACCGAATCGCCTACGACGGTGGTGGTGTCGAACGCAATCACATACTTAATGCCCGGCGGAAACGATTTGGCGAGCTCGAGGAGTTGCGCCTTCGCCAACTTATCCACTTGCAGCGCGTTGGCGTTGGAGAGCTGCTGGACGCCGACGCCCACAGCCTGGTGGCCGCTGTACATGAGATTGGTGTCGTAGTTTTCGGCGCCGATTTCCGCGCGGCCGACGTCCTTCACCTGCACAATTCCGTTGCGGGTGCTCTTGAGAATGATGCTCTCGAATTCTTTCGGATCCGACAGACGTCCGACGACGCGCAGGGTGACCTGGAAGGTTTGTTTTGGGTCCGAGGGAGGACGGCCAAGCTGTCCGGCGGGGATTTCTACGTTCTGCTCTTGCAACGCCGATACCACGTCGGCAGCCGTCAATTGGCGCGCCGCCAGCTTCGTCGGGTCGAGCCAGACGCGCATGGCGTACTTGCGCTCACCGAAGATGATGACGTCCCCGACTCCAGGAATGCGCTTTAGGGCGTCTTTGACGTAAACGTCCAGGTAGTTCGAGATGTACTGGTTGGAGAGGCTGTTGTCCGGCGAATAAAAACCCGCGGCAAAAACAAAATTTGGATTTGCCTTGGTAATGGTCACGCCCGTGTTCTTGATTTCCTGCGGCAGGCGCCCCGTCGCGGTCGCCACGCGGTTCTGCACATCGACCGCGGCAATGTTCAGGTCGTATCCTGTTTGGAATGTGACGTTGATGTTGCTCGTTCCATCGTTTGAACTCGTCGATGTGATGTAGTGCATCCCTTCGACGCCGTTGATTTGCTGTTCGAGGGGAATGGTGACGGCGGATTCGACGACTTGGGCGTTGGCGCCCACGTAGTTGCTGCTCACCGTAACCTGCGGTGGGGCCAGGGCGGGGTAGAGCGAAATCGGCAGGCCGGGGATGCAGACGGCGCCAGCCAGAATGATCAGCAAAGCGCAAACGGTCGCAAAAATGGGGCGGTGAATGAAAAAATCGACCAAGCGAGCACTTCCTCTTCTGGTTTGGCTGGCAGCCCGAGAGCTGCATTGGGCCTCCGGACAGACCAGCTAAGACTTAACTTTTGTTAGATGGGTTGCACCGGCGCGCCATCGATCAGAAACTGCGTGCCGGAAATTATTACTTTCTCCCCAGGCTGCAAGCCGCCCAGCACGGCGTAGTCGTTGCCAGTGGTGTCGCCGAGAGTGACTGCGCGCTGCTTGGCAACCACGCCTTTATCGGTCTGTGTGGCCACGTAAACGAAAGCCTGCCCGCCGATGCGAGCAACGGCAAGGACCGGAACCGTCGGTGCCGGAGCTGTGCTCCAAACAACTCGGGCTTTGACCAGTTGCTCGTTCCGGAAGCGGTCGAGCGGAGAGTGCAAGGGCGCCTTGACCAGGATGCCCTGGATCGCCGTATCTACCTGCTGGGAAACGAAATTTATCCTTGTGCTTTCGATTGGCTGGCCTGAACTCGTTACGATCTGCACGGGCAGACCTTGCTTCACCTTGGCGCCCAGGTCGGTGGGGATGTAGATGTAGGCCTCGAGTTCCTTGTTTTCATCGACGGTGGTCAGGAGCGTCGTCGGCGAAACGTAGTCGCCGATGTGAACTGGAATATCGCCGACCACTCCCGCGAACGGCGCGGTCAGGTGGTAGTAATCCAGCTGACGCTGCTGCGTATTGCGCGCGGCCGTGGCTGACTCCCAGTCAGCCTTCGAGTTCTTAAAGGCCTGATCGGCCTGTTCATAGACTTGCTTGCTGGCCACGCCTGCTTCGTAAAGCCTCTTCTGGCGCTCGACTTCGGTCGAGTTGTACTCGTAGAGAGCTTTTTTCTGGGCCTCCGTGCTTCGCTGCTGATCGACCGTGGCTTGCTGCTTCAGCGGGTCGATCGTCATCAGCACCTCGCCCGCGCGAACATGGTCGCCCGACTTCACCAGAATCTTGGTGAGCGACCCATCCACTTGCGGCTGAATGCTGGCCGAGCGACGGGATTTGACCGTCGCGACATACTCGTCGGTTCGGGGTAGGGGCGACAGGTTGATGGTTTGGGTTTTGACAGGGAGAGGCGGAGGGGCTTGGCCCTGCTTTGCCTCGGTATTGCCGCATCCACTCGAAACCAGTGCGAGGGAGGTTACCAAAGTAACCAGGAGTATGACTGCAAGCTTCTTCATTCGCGCCTTCCTGAAAAAAACACTCAAGTGTTAAGAGATGCGAACTGCAAGGACACCGATTCACGAAGAGCATCGGACAGTTGGGTCGGAGGAGTGTTGAAGCCCCGCACACTTCTATGGCTCTCACTTTGCAACTCGTCAGTTCACGAAAAAGCTTGTTCCGACACCCACGCAAAGGAACTTGACATAAGCCCGTTTGAGGCTTAATCTAAGCAAACTGACCGGTCGGTCGGTTCGGTTGACTCGGTTCCCAGCTTCCCCTAGGAGATTCCACTGTGGCCGCAAAACTCTATTACGAAAACGACTCCAATCCAGCCGCGTTGGCTGGAAAGACTATCGCCATTCTCGGCTACGGCAGCCAAGGACACGCGCAAGCGCAGAACTTGCGCGATAGCGGCTACACGGTGATTGTGGGCCTCGACCCCGAGCGCGGCTCGGCGAAGCAGGCGCGGGCCGATGGGATGACGGTTGTGACTGCGGCGGACGCCGCCAAGCAAGCCGACTGGATTCAGATTCTGACGCCAGACGAGACGCAGGCCGAGCTTTATCTCGCGGCGGTTGCGCCCCACCTGACGGCGGGTAAAATACTGGGCTTCTCGCACGGGTTCAGCATTCACTTCAAATCGATTGTGGCGCCCAAGGATGTCGACGTGGTCATGATCGCGCCCAAGAGTCCGGGGCATCTGCTACGTCGCGTGTATGCCGAGGGCCGAGGCGTACCGGCGTTGATTGCGATTCATCAGGATGCCACCGGCCGGGCCAAAGAATTTGCGCTTTGCTATGCCGGCGGCATTGGGTCGACGCGAGCGGGCGTGATTGAAACGACGTTCAAGGAAGAAACCGAGACGGATCTTTTCGGCGAACAGGCTGTGTTGTGCGGCGGCTTGACATCGCTAATCAAGAAAGGCTTCGAGACGCTCGTCGAGGCCGGCTACCAGCCGGAGATCGCGTATTTCGAATGCCTGCACGAGATGAAGCTGATCGTGGACCTCATCTACGAGGGCGGACTCAGCCGGATGCGCTATTCGATTTCGAACACGGCGGAATACGGCGACCTGACCCGCGGCAACGTGGTCGTCAACGACCAGGCCCGGGCATCGATGAAGGACATCCTAAAGCAGATTCAGGAAGGTACCTTCGCAAAAGAATGGATCGCCGAGAACAAGAACGGCGGCGCCAATTTTGCGGCTCTTCGCGAGAAGGAAAAGCAGCACCCGATTGAGATCGTCGGCGCCCAACTGCGTGGCATGATGTCGTGGTTGCCGGGACAGAAGAAGGCCGCTGAACCGGCTGTCGCCAAGAAAGTGGAAGAAACTGTAAATGCTTAGAGGAGCCGACATCGTTCTCCGCTGCGTTCGCGCGGAGGGAGTGGACTTGGTCTTCGGCTATCCCGGAGGCGCGATCATGCCGTTGTACGATGCGCTGGAAGGCAGCGGGATCCGCCACATTCTCTCGCGGCACGAGCAGGGAGCGGTGTTCGCCGCGGAAGGCTACGCCCGCTCCACCGGCAAAACCGGCGTCGCAATCGCCACCTCCGGCCCCGGCGCGACCAACCTGATGACCGGAATCGCCGACGCCAAGATGGATTCGGTTCCGCTAGTTTGCATTACGGGGCAGGTGCGATCGGTGCTAATCGGCTCGGATGCGTTCCAGGAAACCGACGTCTTCGGGATGACCCTGTCACTGACCAAGTGGAGCCGCTTGGCCAAAACGATTGAAGAGATTCCCGACATCATTGCTGAAGGCTTCTATTGGGCGCGGAGCGGGCGGCCGGGGCCTGTTGTGTTGGACTTCCCCGTTGATCTACTTAAAGCGAAAGTGGAGTTCAAAGGGCCGTCAACCTTCCTTCCCCAAGCGAAAAACACCAACGGCCACGCGCACCCTGAGTTCTGGCCCAAGCTGCAAGGGATGCTGCAAGCCGCGAAGAAGCCCTTCATCCTCGTCGGCGCAGGCGCCAAGATTTCCGGCGCAACCGACGGACTCGTCGGCCTGCTAGACGCCTTGCAAATTCCAGCCTGCGCCACCGTCCACGGTCTCGGCGCGATTCCCTCCGAGAAGCCTTACTACACGGGTATGGTGGGAATGCATGGCACTAAAGCTTCGAACATGGCGCTGCATGAGACCGACCTGTTGCTGGTGTTCGGCGCACGTCTCGATGATCGCGTAACCGGGGAGCCTTCGCGCTTCGCTCCGGACGCCAAGATTGTGCATTTTGAAATTGATCCGGCTCAACTGGATCGCGTCCGCGCTTGCGAGCTTCCAATAGTTGGCGACCTGAAACAAACTGTCCCACAGTTCCACAACGAAGTGAAGCACGCTTCCCTGCCCGACTGGAGCGACTGGCGCGGCATTGCCTGTGGCCTTGAGCGCGCAGAGGTCGATTCGCGCGGACTGGCGCAACCAGCGATTCGCTTCCTCGATGCCCTTTTTGCGGAAATGCCGGACGAGGCTTTCGTCATCACCGACGTGGGTCAGCACCAGATGTGGGCAGCTCAGCGCTACCGCAAGAATTCGCCGCGCGGGTTCATCACCTCCGGCGGCCTGGGCGCAATGGGATTTGGCCTTCCGGCTGCGATCGGCGTACAACTCGCCAATCCCGGCGCCTGCGTGATCTGCATCTCCGGCGACGGCGGCTTCCAGATGAATTTACAGGAACTGGCTACGGTTCACCGCCTCAAGCTGCCGGTCAAGAACGTCATTATCGACAACAAATATCTGGGAATGGTCCGCCAGTGGCAGCAGTTGTTCTACGAACGCAACTATGCCGAAACGGATATGAGCGACAACCCGGATTTCGTTGCGATTTCCAAGGCCTATGGAATTCATGCCGAACTGATGGGTGTGGACGCGGTGGCCGGGTTGAAAGTCCCGCCGTCGACGGCGAAGTCGCTGGCCCGTTTCCTGCAATCGCCCGAACCCGAATTGCTGGTATTTGAATGCCCGAAGGAAGCGAACGTGTACCCCATGGTGCCCGCAGGAGCGGCGCTGTCGGAAATGGTTTTTGAAGAAGAATAAGAATTCAAGCGCTTTGTAAACAGGAGCCGATTGCCATGATGCACTTATTCCAGATCCGCTACAAGAACACGCAAGGCACGTTCATGCGCATCCTGATGGCGGCTTCGCGCCGCGGACTCTCCATGTCCTACGTCCAGGCCATGCCCTCAGGCGACGCCTTTGAAGCGCGGCTACTCCTGGACGTCACCGAGAAACAGTCAGCACAGCTTTATCGCGATTGGCACGCAACGGTCGACGTCCTCGAAGTCAGCTCAATGCTGGCGCTGGAAGAAGGCTGGGCGGCCGGCACGGGCAGTCCGCAAGATGTCGCGAGCCCCCACATGCCTCCGGCTTCCGTCGGCGCGATACCGTACAACCGCACAGCAATGGCGTAAGGCCTTGTGTGGCGCGGGCACTCTTGCCCGCGAAAGGCGGAGCCTACAGCCCTGAGGCTCACTCAACCTTGTATCATCCTGCTTGGAAAAGTCTTCCGCCTGGATAACTCTATGGATCCCAAACACCGCAGCCGCCTAATCACGGAGGGCCGCGACCGCGCGCCCGCCCGAGCCATGTTCAAAGCCATTGGATTCACCGACCAGGACTTGCGCCAACCCCTGATCGGCGTGGCCAACACCTGGATCGAAACCATGCCCTGCAACTTTCATTTGCGCCGTTTGTCGGCAAAGGTGAAGGAAGGTATCCGCGCTGCTGGCGGCACGCCCATGGAGTTCAACACCATCGCGATTTCCGACGGCGAAACCATGGGCACCGAAGGCATGCGCGCGTCGCTGGTCAGCCGCGAACTGATCGCCGACTCCATCGAACTCGTCTGCCGAGGCCAGCTTTTCGACGCGGTAGTCGCCGTAGTCGGCTGTGACAAAACGATCCCGGCTGCGGCGATGGCGCTGGCTCGGCTGAATATTCCGGGAATTGTGTATTACGGCGGGACAATCGCCGCGGGAACTTTTCGAGGAAAAGACGTCACCATCCAAGACGTTTTCGAAGCAGTAGGCGCCAACGCAGCAGGAAAAATGAGCGACGCAGATTTGAAAGCTCTCGAAGACATAGCCTGCCCCGGGGCCGGAGCCTGCGGCGGCCAGTACACCGCCAACACGATGTCCACCGTCATGGAGATGATCGGCCTCTCGCCGATGGGAATGAACAGCGTCCCCGCCAACGACCCGCGCAAGGACGACGTTTCCGTCGCCTGTGGCAGACTGATCCTGGACGTTCTAAAAGCCGGCATTTGCCCGAAAGACATTTTGACTCGCGAAGCGTTTGAGAATGCTATCGCGTCGGTGGCGAGCACGAGCGGATCGACCAACGCCGTGCTGCATCTGTTGGCAATTGCGCGCGAGATGGGCGTGGCGCTGAAGATTGACGATTTTCAAACCGTGAGCGAGCGGACCCCGCTTCTGGCTGACTTGAAACCTGCGGGGCGGTTTGTTGCTGCGGATATGCATCGCGCGGGAGGAGTCCGTTTGCTGGCGCAGCGCCTGCTGGCGGGAAAGCACCTGCACGGTCCCGCGAAGACTGTGACCGGGAAGACGCTGGCGGAAGAGGCTGCGACCGCGAGCGAAACTCCTGGCCAGGAAGTGATCGTGCCTTTGGAACGACCGTTGAAAAAGACTGGCGGACTTGTAATTCTGCGAGGCAACCTCGCCCCTGAAGGCGCTGTCGTGAAAGTCAGCGGCCACGAACGTCCGAGCCATCGCGGCCCCGCTCGCGTGTTTGACTCCGAAGAAGACGCTATGACTGCCGTCACCAGCAAAGGCATTCATGCAGGCGACGTGGTAGTTATTCGCAACGAAGGCCCGAAAGGCGGCCCCGGCATGCGCGAGATGCTGAGCGTCACAGCGGCGATCGTCGGAGAAGGCCTGGGCGAATCCGTGGCATTGCTAACCGACGGCCGTTTCAGCGGAGCAACACGAGGCTTAATGGCCGGCCACGTCTCTCCCGAAGCAGCCCTGGGCGGGCCCATCGGCGCCCTCCGCAACGGTGACATCATTCTCCTCGATGTACAGAAGCAACTGCTGGAAGTCGAAATCAGCGATCTGGAAATTAAGCAGCGCCTCGCAGCGGTAAAGCCTCACCCGCCGAGATACGCCAGCGGTGTATTTGCCAAGTATGCCGCGCTGGTCTCCTCCGCCTCAGACGGCGCGATCACCAAACCAAGGCACGTGTAGCCGCGGGCGCCTCCGCCCCTGCGGTCTTGCGTGTGAGCTTCTGCAAAACGAAACGCTAGAAGCTCACCCGCACCCCGAACCGCGCCGCGAACGGAATCCCATTGGTCGTCCCCGGTCCAAAGAAATCTCCCAAGGCTCCCGCTGGAACCCGCAAATCGTTGAGGCTGCGAATGGGCTGCGTGCAAGCAAATGTCGGGGGGGGGCACAGCGCGGTGGCATTGTTCAAGTCGTTGACCGGAGTCGGTAACGCACTGATGTCGGGAATATAGTTGTTGCCCGGATTCGAGCGGTTAAACAAGTTAAACATCTCCGCGAACGGTCGCACCGAAACGCGTTCGTTGATCCGGAAATCCCGGCTCACGCGCACATCCACTTGCTGGTAGGGCGAGCCACGAAACTCATCCAGCGATGTCGGCACGCCGTTCACCACGGCGCGATCCGTATCATTCCCATCGCCATTGGCATCCACAGGCGTAGCCATCGTGTACGGCCGTGCGCTTTCAAACTGCGCCAGTGTTGAGAGCTGGAACTTATACGGCAGCTCGAATATCCCGCTGATCACAAAACGGTGACGCATGTCTTCGCCGGAGGGACCGTGATCTCCCGGCCCAAAGGGATTGAGAGGATTCGTGACAGCGTTCACGTAGTCGAACAGCTCGCCCACTTGCGCTCCCCAGGTGGTGGCGCGCGCAAACGTGTAGTGCGCGGTCACGTCATAGCGACCGCCGCGGTGCTGAAGAATAAGCGACGCCCCGTTGTAGCTGGACCGGTTGTCGGTTCGGAACACGGATGCATCCGGCGCGGCGGAAGGCAAAGAGATCCCGCTCAAGTATTCATAGCGCCGATACTGGTGGACACCGCCCTGATGTTGGAACTGCGCCGTCAATCGCCAGTTATTCGCGAAGGCGTGCTCAATGGCCCCGCTTGCCTGAATCGCATAGGGCGTATGGTAATGCGGATCGATCACAGAAGGCGGCAGGCTGCCCTGAAGGCTGGAGTCCGTAACGGCGTTGTTAACAGCTTGAAACGCCTCCGCCCAGCCACCCTGGCTGAGGTCATTGTAGTAGAGGCCGAATCCGGCGCGCACGACGGTGTTGCCGTCTCCCGGCGAGTACGCGACGCCCAGGCGCGGACTGAAAGCCTTCCGGTAGTCATGCGGAACGCCGTTGGAGAAGGGCACTCCGACGGCGCGCAGGGCTTGCAGCGTCAGGTTCTGGTTCTGGTCGCGGCCGCTGGCTTCGAAGAGCCCGAACGTGGTGTCGTAGCGAATGCCATAGTTCAGCGTAAAGTGCGGTACGACCTTCCAGCTGTCTTCCACGTACAAACCGAGGCGGCGGACACTTTGCGCAAAGGTGCCGTTGGTGGCATCGGTAACCGTGACGTCGGCACCCGGGCCGGGAACATCGGCACAGCTATTGACGCCCCCAGTGGGCGCATTCGGATCACAGGTGAAATACGGCGAGATATCGGTATAGTCGGTGGGCTCCGCGGCAAACTGAATCAGCCTTTCCTGGCTGTCCGATAACCTCCCCCGCAACACCGGCTCGTGAATAAAATTCACCCCGAACTTCGTGGCATGCCCCGCGCCAGAATGGCTCATGTCGTAGCGGAACTGGTATTTTTCCTGGTCGCGTTCGATAGGGAACGCCGTGATCGCCGTAGCAAACTGGTTGTCCCCGAACGTTTCAAAGCCGCTGGTGGTGATCGCCGTAGTCGAGAAAGGAAACGCTAGCGCAAATCCAAGATTGGAATTCCGCACCTTATTGTGCTTGAAAGTCGAAGACTCCAACACCATCGCGCCTAGCCACTCCGAACCCATCGTGAAGTGGTTGCTAAGCAAAAGGTTGTAGTAATTCGAACGTGTTGAGAACCCGGTGCCCGGTAAGGCGCCCTGCTGCACCAGATCGTTGCTCGTGCGCTCGCGGTCCAGCGCAAAGCGCAGAAACCAGTCCGACCGCTGAGATTGCTGCCAGTCCACGCGCGAGTTATACAAGGTGTCGCGGAACGGCACGCTGACGGAACTGGGCACCGCAATCGCGGAAACGTTGGGAATCTGTCCCGCCGCCGCGAATCCTGCCAATGCGTTGAACTCCGTCTGACTGTCGGCGCTGTACGCCACGCTCGGATCCTCGTGTTTGTACTCGTAGGAATTAAACAGCCACCAGTGATCCTTCTTCAGCGGCCCGCCCAGCGTGCCCACATAATCCTGGCTAGCGTAAGGCTGCTTCGGATCACGCTCCGGGTTGTCCAGCGTGTTCCGGGCATTCAGCGCGCTGGCGCGAAAAAAACCCGTCGCACTCCCATGCCACTGGTTCGTTCCAGATTCCGTACTGATGATAATCGAGCCGCCATTCGTCCGCGAGGTATCAGCGTCAAACTGCGCCGTCCGCACGTTGAATTCCCGAATCGCCTCAGGAGTGACATTTTGCAGGAAGCTGCCGATAAAGTCGTCATTGTTGTCACCGCCGTCGAGCGAGACGTCTACATTCAAGCCCGAGCTTCCCGCAAACGAAACGGCTGTGATGCGCGCCTTCGTCGGATCCGACGGCTCCACGGGCGCCGTCATCGGCGCAATGAACGCAATGTTCGCAAAACTGCGGTTGGCCAGCGGCGAATCCTGAATCTGATGGGCCGTCACCGGATTCCCGATCACCGAGGAGGTCAGATCGAGGGCATTCTCCTGCACTTCCACGCTCTCGCGCGCCGCAGCAACACTCAGTTGGGCACGTACGCTGCTTGTCTGCCCCACGCGCACGGCAACCCGGCTCTTCGAATCAGCGAAGCCAGCGGCAGTCCCCGATACCTCATAGTCACCAGCCTCGAGGCCATCCACCCGGAAGGAACCGTCCGTCCCGGTTTCCGTCCTGCGCTCCACATTCGTCCCCAAATTCTTGATCGACACCTTCGCCTGCCGCACCAGGGCGCCTTGCGGATCCACCACCAGCCCACTGATCGATCCTGTCGGAATTTGCGCCAGCAGAGCCGCGCATAGAGTGGTCAGAGTCAAAGCGTTTCGCAGGAACGGTCGCAATGCGACGCTCAATGCACGAACCAACTCCGGACTAGGCGACTGTATGTATTTCACGATTTAGGCTCCGAAAGAAGTCGCCGCCACAGGACATCCGCCTCAGGGACGACTCGGGAATTAGGACTGCCGGGGCCTACGCGGGTAGGGGACCGCGCAGCCGAGGAATTGCGGCAGTTTACCACACAAGGGCAAAAGTGCTTTTGTCCGGCAACACCATCTGAAGCCAGTTCCTGAACGGCGGTTCAGCGTGTCGGCCAGGGGGTAGCGCTAACCCACTCTCTGGAGTCATACTTACTGCTATGAATGCGACCAGCACAGCCCGGGTGACCCCTGATTACGATGAAGTTGCCGAGTGGATTGAAGCCTTTGACCAGATCGTCAAGCAAGACGGGTCCGGCCACGGCACCGCTCTTTTGGACGCCCTCACCAACCACGCCCGCGAAGTCGGCGTCGACGTCCCGGCTAAGCTCAACACGCCTTACAAGAACACGATTCCCGTCGAGGATGAGGTTCCCTACCCCGGCGACCGCGCTCTCGAGCGCCGCATCAAGAGCCTGATTCGCTGGAACGCCATGGCCATGGTGCATCGCCAGAACAAGGAAGACGCCGGAATCGGCGGTCACATCTCGACCTATTCTTCATTGGCATCGCTGCTCGAAGTAGGCTTCAACCACTTCTTCCACGCCAAGTACGGCGAAGAGCCCGGAGATTTCGTTTACTTCCAGGGACACGCCTCACCGGGCGTTTACTCGCGAGCATTTCTCGAAGGCCGCCTCAGTGAGGACCACCTCCGCAATTTCCGTCACGAGCTCCGCGAGACCCCGGGACTCTCTTCCTATCCTCACCCCTGGCTGATGCCCGACTTCTGGAGCTTCCCCACAGTCTCCATGGGTCTCGGTCCAATCAACGCCATCTATCAAGCCCGCTTCATGCGTTATCTCGAAAACCGCGGACTCATCGCCAAAACTCCGCGCAAAGTCTGGGCCTTCGTTGGAGACGGCGAAACCGACGAACCTGAGTCCATGGGTTCCCTCACGCTCGCATCTCGCGAAAAGCTCGACAACCTTGTTTTCGTCGTGAACTGCAACCTGCAGCGCTTAGACGGCCCAGTCCGCGGCAACGGCAAGATCATCAATGAGCTCGAAGCCGCTTTCGCGGGCGCCGGTTGGAACGTCATCAAGGTTATCTGGAGTTCGGACTGGGACCCGCTCTTCGCCCGCGACAAATCCGGCATGCTTTTGCAACGCATGGAAGAGTGCGTCGACGGCGAATACCAAAGCTTCAAGGCCAAAGGTGGCGTGAATGTCCGCGAGGCCTTCTTCGGCAAATACCCGGAGACTCTGGCGCTGGTCGAGAACATTAGCGATGACGAACTCTCGCGCCTGCGCCGCGGCGGCCACGATCCGCAAAAGATTTACAACGCCTACCTGCGCGCCATGGCGCCTTCGGGACGGCCCACAGTGATTCTGGCCAAAACCGTAAAGGGCTACGGCCTCGGCTCCGCCGAAGCCCGCAACGCCACCCACCAGGAAAAGAAACTCAGCGACGAGTCGATCAACGCTTTCCGTCAACGCTTCGACATTCCTATTCCCGAGGAAGCCGCCCATAAGGGCACGCCTTACCGACCGGCCGACGACAGCCCCGAAATTCGATACATGAAGGCGCGCCGCCAAGAACTCGGCGGCTTCATGCCCACCCGCATCGTCAAGAAGACCGATTTCAAGACGCCGCCGCTCGAGTTCTTCTCCGAATCTACCTCCAACTCGAAAGGCCGCGCCGTCTCCACCACCATGGGCTTCGTCAGCCTCATCCGCAACCTGATGAAGGAACCCCATGTCGGCAAGCTCGTCGTGCCGATTATCCCCGACGAAGGCCGCACCTTCGGTATGGAGTCGATCATCCGCCAGGTCGGCATCTACGCCAGCCAGGGCCAGCTCTACAAACCGCACGATCAGGACATGCTGCTTTACTACCGTGAAGAGAAGGACGGCCAGATTCTGGAAGAAGGCATCACCGAAGCCGGATCGATGGCCTCAGTAACAGCCGCGGGAACAGCCTATGCGAACTACGGCATCCCTATGATCCCGTTCTTCACCTACTATTCCATGTTCGGATTCCAGCGCGTAGGTGACGCCATCTGGGCCTTCGCCGATGCCCGCGGCAAAGGCTTTCTGCTAGGCGGCACCGCTGGAAGAACTTCTCTCTCGGGCGAAGGACTCCAGCACCAGGACGGTCACAGCTTGGTGTTGTCCAGCACCGTCCCCACCTGCGCTTCTTACGATCCCGCCTACGTCTACGAAGTAGCCGTGATTATCCAGGACGGCATGCGCCGCATGTACGAGAAGAACGAAAACCTTTTCTACTACATCACGCTCTACAACGAAGACTACCCGATGCCGGATATGCCGGAAGGATGCCGTGAAGGCATTCTGCGCGGCATCTACAAGTTCAAGGCAGCGGCTGGCAAGGCCACGCTCCAACTCTTCGGCAGCGGCGCCATCCTGAACGAAGCCCTACGGGCGCAGGGCATTTTGGCCGAAAAGTATAGCGTCCACGCCGATGTGTGGAGCGTTACCAGCTACAACCAACTCCGTCGTGAAGCCTTGGGAACGGAGCGCTGGAATCGCCTGCACCCGGCTGAAGCCGCGAAACGTCCGGAAATTCTCAAGGTACTCGAGGGCACGGAAGGTCCCATCATCGCCGCGACCGACTACATGAAGTCGGTTCCGGACCAACTCGCACCCTGGCTGGGCACTCGCATGGTCACGCTGGGCACCGACGGCTTCGGACGCAGCGACAACCGCCAGCATCTCCGGAAACACTTTGAAGTCAACGCCGAAGCCATTGCCGGAAGCGCGCTTTCGCAACTCGCCCGCCTCGGCAAATTCGACGCCAAGAAGGCGCAGAAAGCGCTGGGAGACCTCGGCGTCAACACCGAAAAGGGCGATCCCGCCAGGGCCTAACCGAACGCTCCGATGCACAATGAATTTCGGATCCCGACGAGCGCGAGGGATCTTGAGCGGGGAGGTCTTCGCCCAGCTTGGTCGAGGTTTCGCGACACCGTGCGCTAGGCGCGGAAGCGAATTCCATCGAGCGCGCGCCACGGCTTGGCCTCTCGGAGTCCCCCGACCTGCGCACGGACCGTGCCTTTCATCACTTCCAGCCAGGCATCGCGGAACATGGCCATTTCTTCCCGCGTGCCAACCGTGATCCGGCTATAAGTCGGTAAAATCGGCCAGATGCGTCCAATTCTCACGCTGCGCTTGGCCATGGCGTCGATCACCGCTTTCGCCGGCTGTTTCGTATTCAGCATGAAGAAATTCGATTCCGACGGAATGTAGAAGTAGCCGTGCTGGTCGAGCCACTGAAATATCTCGCCGCGAATTTCGGCATTAATGTGGCGTCGCTCGGGAATGAGGCGGGGATCGGCCATGCTGGCCGTCGCGGCGGCAACAGCGGTCGTCGGCATGGCGTTCCAGCCCATGATGTTCTGAATCCTGGCCAGCAGGTCCGGCTTCGCAATGGCCGCTCCACAACGCAAGCCTGCCATTCCGTAGAGTTTGGAGAACGTCCGCAGGACGACAAGGTCCTTTTCCGCCTGCACCAGATCGACCACTGACGGCGTATCCACGAAGTGGATGTAGGCTTCGTCCACCACAACGATCGATCCCTTGGGCTTGTTCGCGAGAAGGTACTCGATATCGGCATGGGGCGTCAGCGTGCCCGTCGGATTGTTGGGTGAGCACACGTAAAACATTCCGGCATCCGGGGCGGCCGCGATCATGGCCTTCACGTCGTGCGCGTAAGTCTTGGTCAGCGGAACCTTCACGATGCGCGCGCCCGAGGCGTGAGCCGCAAACATGCCCGCTTCGTATCCGGGATCGGCGGTGACGTAGCTCCGGCTCGATGACGTGAAGGCCAGAACGGAATGATGCAGTGGACCACTCGATCCAGGAAAGGCGCTCACGAATTCCGTCTTAAGGCCTACGCTCTCCGCAAACCCTTTCTCGAAGTCATCCGTCAGATTCGTGAAGTAGCGTCCGCCTTCTGCGGCCATTGCAGTTACCGCCTGGCGAGCGGCCGGGCAAGGACCGAGCGGGTTTTCATTCTGATCGATCCAGATCGCGGAAGTCATGGCCGCGGAGGTCATGGCCGAAGACGCGGGAACCGCGCTGGCCGCAGCCTGCGCCAGCATGGGTTCGGTCATCACACGCCAAGCGGCGACGCCGGAGGCGGCGGAGAGTTGAAGGAACGACCGGCGGGACCAGGGGGAAGAGCCGTTCTGCGAGGACATGCGCTTCGCTCCGACTTCTGGAATCACTGCGGAGAATCAACACGATTCTACGCCGAAGGGCGTCGGTGCGAGTTTCGTCAGTACCCGTCAGGACCTGAGCGAGCTTCCCGGCACGCGGCTCCCTACCGACCCCCCAACGTGTAGCCGATCGAGGCACCGAAGCGCGTGGCATAAGGAGAACTGAATTCGTTGTTGTTATGAATCAGGTACACGTGCGCTTCCGGACGCACAAACAGGTTGTGCGTCATATAGAAACGGAGTCCGCCGCCAAAGTGGCCCATGAAGTGGTTCGAGGTAGCGTAGTTCTGGCAGCCGCTGCCGCAGCTTGGCGCCACGTAGAAGCGCGTGTTCTCGCCCCCTATCCCGGCCATCAACTCCGGGGCCACGCGATTGGAAACGGAAAGGTGCGGCAGCCAAATGCCATTGAAGTCATAAAAGAAGGGGCGGAAGGGCACAGTTTGGCCTGTTCCAGGGATTACGTACTCATTCTGGCTGCCCCTCCAGGACAGCTCGGCACCAACCCCGAAATTGTGCCGGATCAGGAAGTCCGCGCCGACGCTCGGCGTCAGACCGCCTCCTATGGACTGCGGGGAATAGCCGCTGGACGCCTGCGATGCGGAGGTGGCGTGCACCGCGTTGAAACCGAAGGTGGCATCCATTTGCTGGGCGTGCGCGGACCCAAGCAGACATGCAGCGCTGGCAAAGGCAAGTATGGCTATTTTTTTCACGGGGCTCTCCAAGGCGTCCGGTCAAGGAATTTGTTGGCTGAAGGTCTGATGGGGGGAGGACGGCGATAGATGCCCGCCAGAACGGCTTCCAAGTAAAAATTTGTAAAAAGCTCTCAAAAAGCAACCTTGCAGAGGCGAAAAAGACTCTAAA
>Ga0137409_10000566_pt1 | contig 40807 bp, 36 predicted proteins | sample CZODoug1_16funga_FD_122059 | JGI IMG/M metagenome (GOLD analysis project Ga0137409, IMG submission 122059) | Vadose zone soil fungal communities from Angelo Coast Range Reserve, California, USA - CZODoug1_16fungal (Hybrid Assembly) | ecosystem: Environmental > Terrestrial > Soil > Vadose zone...
ACAGGGTGCCGAGCTCGGGATGGTACACGCGCGGCACCTCCAGCTTCCACGTCGCGAACCGCTCGCGCACCTGCGCCACCGTCGCGCGCAGCACACTCCGCTCCTGCGCCGCCGTCGACGCGCCCAGCCCGGCGCGCGCCGTCGCCTCTTCGGCGGCCAGCCACGGCTCGCGGCTGGCCGCGGGCAGCAGCCACGTGTTGCGGTAGCCGGCGAGAATCACGCCGGCCAGCATATCGCGGACGGCGTCGACCACCGCCCGGCGGCCGCGCTCGTCCAGACCGGGCACGCGGCTGCCGAGGAAGGTCCAGGCGAAGGTGACGTGACGCTGCCGGTCGCCGGCGATGAGCCGCAGCGCGGTGCGCACCACCTCGTCCCCGGCGTGCTGCAGATGGCTCAGGTACAGGTTCAGGTCGAGCTGGTCGTCGAGCGCGCCGAGCGCCGCGACGAACGCCTCCACCGGCAGGTCGGCATCGAGCGCGGCCTGCGCGAACGGATGATTGGTGAGCCGCGCGACGGCCGCGTCGCCGGGATCGGCCTCGTAGCCGCCGAGCCGCTGCGCGAGCAGGTGACACACCTCGAGATGCTTCGCCTCCTCCGACGGCCGGAAGGACAGGAAGAGCTTGGCGTCCATGCCGAGCGTCCCCGACTCCAGGCAGAAGCGGATCAACAGCGCGGTGCTCTCCGTGAGCCCCGGGTAAACGCCCCACGCGCGACGGCTCCAGGTCCGGCGCGCCGCCTCGCACGTCTCCTTCGAATAGCGCGCCGGGTCGAAGCGATCCCACGCGATGTCCGTCATCGGGTTCCAGCGAAACCCTTTGGCCTGGCTGTAGAGCTCGCGGATCGCCGGCACCTCGGGCGCGAACTGCAGCGGGAAGCGCCGCTCGACGAAGCGCTTCTCCTGCGCCTGATACGCGCGCAGCAGCCGCGCCGCGTGGGGCTCGCTCGTCTCGCTCATCCTGCCCGTCCGAGATCGCTCGCCGCGCCGGTGGAGGTCGAATTGTATACCGGTGTATCCGACCGCGTCCGTTGACACGGCGGAACGGCGCCTCGTCGCGTCAGCGGTGCGCGGGCGGCTGGCGCCGGAGGTCGGCGCCGTGCTCGTGCAGGTGCTCGCGGCAGCGCGGGAGGCGCTGTATCAGCGCGCGCATACCCGCGAGCTCCGTTACCGATGGCCCAGCAGCAGGCGGATGCCTTGGGCCTTCTCGCGACGCCATGGCAGCGACGACGACTACGCCCGATCCACGAGCACGAAGACGCACCCCGTTTCCGAATGCACATCTTCATCGACGCTTCCTGTGCTGGCAACGCTCGCCCAACCAGGTCCGAGTCGTTGGCCCGCCTGAACGAGCTCGCCCTCGAGGATGAAGACGAACTCCGGCCGCTCGTGCGTATGAATCGGAAACCGCGCTCCTGGCTCGAATCGCACTACCTGCATCTCCCAGCCGTCCGTCGCTGCGATATCCTTCACGAACACACCGCTTGCGAACGCGGACGCCCTCCAGAGAAGGTCGTCAGTGTTTACACACATCGAAGCCCCGCGTTCGAGCATGTTCATACCCTCACCCTCGGCGAGGGAGGGCACGACGTAACCTAGGATTGCCGCTCGATCTTGTCAAGGAAGGTGCTATCGTCCGGGCCCATGGCCGACTCGGGGCCGGGCCCGACGTCACACACGTATTTCTCGCAGCGGTTGCGGCTGCACTACGTGGACTGGGGCAACCCGGCGAGGCCGCCGCTGCTGCTCGTGCACGGCGGGCGCGATCACTGTCGCAACTGGGACTGGACGGCGGCGGCGCTGCGCGACGACTGGCACGTCATCGCGCCGGATCTCCGCGGCCACGGCGACAGCCAGTGGTCCACGGACGGCAGCTACACGCTGGCCGGCTACATCTACGACCTCGCACAGCTCGTCCACCAGCAGCGGCTGGCGCCCGTGACGATCATCGGGCACTCGCTCGGCGGCAACGTCGCCCTCCGGTACGCGGGCATCTATCCGGACAGCGTGGCCCGGCTCGTCGCCATCGAGGGGCTCGGGCCATCGGCCGAGCGGCTGGCCGAGCGAAAGGCCAAGCCGATCGACGCGCGCATGGACGAGTGGATCCGCGAGCAGCGCGCGCTCGCGGGGCGGCTGCCGCGGCGCTATCCGAGCATCGAGGACGCGTTCCGGCGCATGCAAGAGGAGAATCCACACCTCACCGCCGAGCAGGCGCGCCTCCTCACCGTGCACGGCGCCAACCAGAACGAGGACGGCACCTACTCCTGGAAGTTCGACAACTACGTGCGCGCGTTTCCGCCCTACGACATGTCCCGCCGCGACATCGAGACGCTGTGGAATCGCATCGCGTGTCCGACGCTGCTGCTCTACGGCACGGAGAGCTGGGCCGGCGATCCGGCGGCCGACGGCCGCGCCGCGCACTTCCGTCACGCGCGCGTCGTCGGCGTCGAGCGGGCCGGCCACTGGCTGCACCACGACCGGCTCGACGAGTTCCTGAACATCGTGCGCACGTTTCTCGTACCCTGACGACAACACGGGGGAATGGACATGCCGGACAACGTCCACGATGACGGCGGCTCCGCCACGGATCGCACGCGGATCCTCGAGGTGCACCAGGCGTACCTGGATGCCAACTCGACCTTCGATTGGAAGGCGCTGCGCCCGATCTGGAGTGATGATCCGACGAACGTGTTCTTCAACATGAACGGCCACACCTACGTCGGCCTCGAGCACTGGACGCGGCTGTGGCAGTACTACGGCGAACGGCTCGAGACCGGCCAGTGGGAACCGTTCGACGTGAAGGTCATCGTCTGCGGCGACATGGCCGTGGTGACGTGCCACCGCAAGACGAAGACGCGCTGGACGGGGGCGCCGACCGAGCGGCCCGTCTGGCACGTGGACAAGTCGTTCACCTCGCGCTCCACGATGGTGCTGCTGAAACAGCACGGCGACTGGAAGACGGTGCACGTGCACTTCTCGGAGGCTCGCGACACGCCGCGCCCGGGGAACATCTAGCGTGACACGGCTGCCGAGCATCGCGCTGCGCGCCCACGGCGGCATGCCGCCGTCCGCCTGCGTCGAGCAGGCGGTGGCCGCCGAGCGCGCCGGCCTGTCCACGCTCTGGTTCGCGGAGAATCCCTTCACGCGCGGCGTCTGGCCCGCCATGGCGGCCTGCGCGGTGGCGACGCGGCGGCTGCGCATCGGCATCGGTGTCTTCAACCCCTACAACCGCCACCCCACCCTGATGGCGATGGAGATGGCGGCGTTCGACGAGCTGAGCGCGGGCCGCGCCGTCCTGGGCATCGGCGCGGGCATCGGCACCAAGGTGAGAAAGATGCAGCTCGCGAACGACCGGCCGATCGCCGCCGTGCGCGACGCGCTGACCATCGCGCGGCGACTCCTGCGCGGCGAGGACGTCAGCTACACCGGCAAGGTCTTCTCGGTCGACGGGGTGCGGCTCGAGTTTCCGCTGCGGCGCACGGACATGCCGATCCTCATGGCGGCCATGGGCGAGCAGGCGCTGCGCCTCTGCGCCGAGGTGGCCGACGGCCTGATGATTTCGAACATGTGCCCGCCCGCGTATACCCGGCGCGCCGTCGGGATCGTGCGCGAGGCGGCGGCGCGCGCCGGACGGCCGGCGCCCCGCGAGGTCGTCCAGTACGTGCCGTGCGCGGTGCGCGACGACGGCGACGAGGCGCGGCGGCTCGCCAAGGACATCGTCGCGGCCATGCTCACGGCGTACTGGTCCCAGGGCACCGCCTCGCCGGCGACGCGCGCGGCGATCGCCGATTACAACGGCCTCGATCCCGCTGAGTTCGCACGCGTGATGGGACGTCTCGGCCGCGGCGAGCCGCCGGCCACGGTGCTCGACGATCGGCTGCTCGCCCAGTACGCGATCGCCGGCACCGTCGACGAGTGTCTCGAGCGCTGCCGCGTCTACGCGGAGGCCGGCGTGACGGAGCTCGGGATCTGGCCCGTCGGCCACCGCGCGATCGACGACCTCGCGCGGCTCGGCGCGGCGCTCCGCTAGCCCTGCACCACCGTGTTGGAGAGCGTGCCGATGCGCGGCACGCTGATCGACACGCGATCCCCGGGCGCCAGCGAAAACCCGGCCTCGGGCACCAGCCCGGTGCCCGTCAACAGGTAGGCGCCGGAGGGAAACAGGTTGTCGCGCACGAGCCAGTCGGCAAGGTCCGCGAACGAGCGGCGCATGGCGGAGGTGGCGATCTTGCCCTCGTAGACGACGGCGCCGCGGCGCTGGATGGTGATCGCGATGTCGAAGACGGGCGCCGTGTCCTCGTCGGTCAGCCACACCACCGGGCCCAGCGCGCACGACTCGCGGTAAATCTTGGCCTGCGGCAGGTACAAGGGGTTCTCGCCCTCGATGTCCCGCGACGAGACGTCGTTGCCCACGGTGTAGCCGGCGATCTCGCCGTGGGCGGAGACGAGCACCGCGATCTCGGGCTCGGGGACGTTCCAGGAGGCGTCGCGGCGGATGCGGATGGGCCCGTTGTGACCGCTGACGCGCGAGGCCGCGCCCTTGAAGAACAGCTCGGGGCGCTCGGCGCTGTAGACCTTGTCGTAGAAGGTCTCGGCACCCGCGGTCTCTTCCATGCGCGCCACCCGGCTGCGCTCGTAGGTGACGCCGGCGGCCCACACTTCCTGCAGGTCCAGCGGCGGCAGCAGGTGCGGCGCGACGCCGCTGGACGGCGCGGCCATGACCTCCGCGGCCTTCAGGCTCTGCGCGCCGCGACGGCGCTCCAGCAGCGACCGGACCGGGCGCGGCAGCTGCAGGAGCGAGGCAAGGAAGCCGCCGTTGGTGCCGGCGTCGGTCGCCACGATCTCGATCCGGTCGTCGGCGAGCACGCCCCACGCCGGACCGGACGGCAGCGCGCAGCGGGCGAGCAACACGTTGGCCATCAGAATCTCCTGTCGCCGACGACCTGCCGGGCGAGGGTGGTGTCGATCAGGTTCTCGTAGCGGTGCGGACGCGTGATGAATCCGCCGTCGAGCAGGATCCGCTGCAAGTATTCGTAGCCGGGGCGGTGCAGCATCGGGTCGCGCGCCCACGTGTCCTGGCCGAGGTAGCGCGCGACCGCGCGGTGGCGGAACTCCGAGGCGATGTCGGGAAAGGCCGGCGCGATCAGGTCGGCGATCTCCTTGCCGTCCACTCCGGCCATCCAGCGCTGGGCGCGAGAAAGCGCGCGGGTGAAGGCCAGCAGCACGTCGCGCCCCTCGCGCAGAAAACGCCCGGTGGTCATGTAGGACGAAAATGGCACCGGGCCCGTCGCGTCCCCCATCGACGCGGCGAGGTGGGCCGCGCCTTCGGCGATCAGCTGCTCGGTGAAGGGCTGGCCCGTCTCGAAGAAGTCGCCGTGACCGTCACGGAATGCCGCGAGCGCCTCGGCCAGCGGCAGCGTCCGCTCGATCCGCACCGTGGCCGGGTCGACGCCGTGCCTGCGCAGCACCGTCAGCATGCACTGCCAGGGGGTCGGCGCCTCGGCGAAGGAGACGATGGTGGTGCCGACGAGGTCGGCCCACGTGAATGTCGGTCGAGGCGCGCGCGACAGCAGGAAGAACCCGTTGCGCTGGTTGACCTGTGCGAAATGAGGGAGCCACGGTCCCCCGCGGTCGGCCACGTCGAGGCTGCGCATGATCCCGCCCAGCGCGATCTCCGCGTGCCCGTCGATCAGCGCGCCCGTCGTCGTGGTGCCGCCGCCCGCGGTCCGCACCTCCACGTCGAGATCCTCACCGGCGAAGTATCCGCCGTAGAGGGCCACGAACTGCGGCGCGTAGAAGATCGACCGGAAGGGCTCGTAGATCGTGAGCCGTCGCGCGCCGCTCATGGCGGCGGGAGTATATCAGAGCGACGTGACTCGCTCAGCGATGCGCGAGCTGTGTGGCCATCATGGCTCCCGCGAGCGCCTTGTGGTGTGCGCAGACGTCGTTGAAGGCGCAGGGGTCCCGACCGTCGCACACCATCTTGTCGCGCAGCTCGTCGCGGCTCTCGTTCACGGCTTTCACGATCTCAGCCGCGATGAGCTTCTCGAGCAGGCTCGACTCGACGTGCGCTCCGGCATCCTTGGCGTACACGGAAAGAACGTGGCGCGCGTGGCTCTCCAGTGACGTCATCATGGCGCGACCTCCCGAGTGTTCGCGAACGCAAAGACCGCGCCAGAGGGGCGTCAACCCAGGAGTTCGCGACCTTGTGAGGGCCCCGCAGCGGCGCGGTGTCACCGGCGTGACAACCTTGCCTGCCCGGATGACAGATCAGGCCGCGGTGCCTCGCTGGGCCACGCTCGCGATGATGGCCGTGAACTCGCCGGGATCCACGGGCTTGGGCACGTGCATGTTGTAGCCGGCGGTCAACGACAGCCCGCGATCCTGAGGGCGGCCGTAGGCGGTCAGCGCGACGGCGGGCGTGTGGCCGCCCTCGGCGGCGCCGAGCGCGCGGACCTTGCGGATGAGCGTGTAGCCGTCCTCGCCGGGCATCTCGATGTCCGAGACCAGCACGTCGGGACGCCAGGTGCGCAGCGCCTCCAACGCCTCCGGCGCGGACGCGCAGACGCGCACGAGCGCGCCGGCGCCGGCGAGGATGGCCACGGCCAGGTCCAGCGCCTCGCGGTCATCGTCCACGACGAGCACGCGCAGGTCGTCCAGGCGGGCGCCGGCTGCAGAGGCGGAGTCCGTCATCGGATGCGCGCGCGCGGCGCGGCCGGGCGCCGGCTCCGCGAAGGCGAGCGGCAGCCGGACCACGAACGTCGCGCCCTGGCCGTCGCCGGCGCTCTGCGCGGTAATGCCGTCCGGGGCGATGCCGCGGCCCGTGTCGCTGACCACGATCTCCACGTGCAAGTTGGCGCGCTGCAGGCGCGCCTGCACGCGCCCACCGCTCGGCGTGAACTTCACCGCGATCATCAAGAGATTCCACGTGACCTGCCGCAGGCGGTCCGGGTCGCCCGCGACGACGCCCGTGCGCGGGTCCAGCACGCTCTCCAGCCGAATCTCCTTGGCGGCCGCCGCCGGCCGGACGGCGTCCAGCGCCTGCTCGACGACGGCCGTGAGCTCGAGAGGGCGCACGTCCAGCCGCATCTTGCCGCTGATCACGCGGGAGACGTCGAGCAGGTCGTCGATCAGCTGCACCTGGGCGTCCGACTGGCGGACGATGACGTCGAGCGCGCGCTTCATCTGCTCCTCGCCGACCTGCCCGCTCTGGAGCATGCGCGCCCAGCCGTACACCGCGTTCAGCGGCGTGCGCAGCTCGTGTGAGACCACGGCGAGGAACTGGTCCTTGGCGCGCGCGGCCGCCTCGGCCTCCGCCGCGCGCTGCTGCACGAGCGCGGCGGCGCCGACGAAGGCCTGCCGCACGTCGTCCACCTCGCTCACGCCCGCGGGCCCGTCGGCGTGCATCGTTCCGCCCTCGCCGAAGTGCCGCGCCGCGTCCGCCAGGGTCGCCATCGGCGCCGTGATCCGCCGGCCGACGAGGGCGGCCAGCGCGAGCGCAAGCACCGCGAAGGCGACGCCGCCGGCGCCAATGGCCAGCAGGGAGCGCTCGAGCGGCGCGTCGACCGACGCGCGCGGGATGCCGAAGGCGATGCCCCAGCCGGTCTTCGGCGACCGCGCGTAGGCCGTGTACACCGGTGTCCCTTCGAGCGTGCGCGTGACCGCCCAGCCTTCGGGGGCGCCGCGGCCGAGCACCGCCACGAGGTCCGGCGACAGCGAGCGGCCGAGGAATTCCTCGACGCGGCGCGTGCGCACGACGATCATATTGCGGCGATCGAACACGATGCCGATCCAGTCGGCGGGGATGCGCTGGCGCGCGAGCACGCCGCCCAGCGCCGCGGGCTCAGCACGCCGGTGAGGACGTACGCGACGCGCTCGCTGCGCATCACGGGGACGCGGACGGGCACGGCGTACTCACCGCTCAGCCGGCCGCGCGCGATGTCGCCCACGACGGGCCGGCGCGTGAGCACGACCGCCTCGAGGCTGGCCGGCTCCGCCGCGCTCGGCAGCGGCGCGCCCCAGGGGCGCGCGGTGTTGACGAGCTGACGGCCGTCGGGCGCGAGGAGGATGATGTCCTTCCAGTCGGGCTGCGTCGCGAGCACGCGGCGCGCCTCCGCATGGAACTCCCTCAGATCGCCGTGGGCCAGGCTGCGAGCGGTGGCCAGCGCCTCCAGCGTCGTGACGGTCCTGCCCAGCGCCTCGTCCACCGCGTTCATCAGCGCGCGCGCGGTCTCCACCGCGCCGCGCTCGGCGGTGGCGCGCTGCTGGCGCCCGAACATGACCACGACGATCGCCGCGAAGACGACCATGGGGACGAGCATGGCCAGGACGAGCGCGATCAGATGGGAGCGGAGCCGCATGCCGGCGGTCATTTTCTCATGATAGGATCAGCGCTCACCGAAGGAGGATCCCATGCCCCGCACGATTCGGTCGCTGGCCTTCATGTTCGTCCTCCTCGCGACGGCGCACGCATGGGCCGCCGGCGAGCGCGACATCACCATCGCGCAGGGCATCGATGCCGAGTTCCTCGACGTCCAGATGACCAACAACATCGTGACGCTGATCATCAACACGTCGATCTACGACACCCTCCTCACCCGCGACAAGCAGCTGCAGCTCGTTCCCAGCCTCGCCACCTCGTACAAGAACGTCAGCGAGAAGGTCTGGGAGGTGAAGCTCCGCCCGGGCGTGAGCTTCCACAACGGCGAGCCGTTCGACGCGAACGCCGTGAAGTTCTCGTTCGAGCGCATCTACCGGCCGGACTTCAAGTCGCCGCAGAAGGGCTGGTTCAACACCATCGAGCGCGTGGAGATCGTCGATCCGCACACGGTGCGCTTTCACACCAAGGTGCCGGATCCCGCCATGCCCGCGCGCATGACGCTCATGTACCAGCTCGCGCCGAAGTACGTGGCCCAGGCCGGCGACGTGCAGGCCAACCTGAAGCCCGTCGGTACCGGCCCGTTCAAGTTCGTGGAGTGGCAGAAGAACGAGCGCATCGTGGTCGAGGCGAACGACGCGCACTGGAGCGGCAAGCCCGCCGTGCGGCGGGCCACGTGGCGGCCGATCCCCGAGCTGGGCGCGCGGATCGCGGCCCTGCAGACCGGCCAGGCCGACCTGATCGTGAACGTCCCGCCCGACCAGCTGCAGGCGCTCGCCTCGACCCGCACCGTACGCACCGAGAAGACGCCGAGCTGCCGCATCATCTACTTCGGCATCGCGCAGATCAAAGGCGGGCCGCTGGCCGACCGGCGCGTGCGTCAGGCGATCAACCACGCGGTGGACGTGCAGGGCATCCTCGACAGCGTGCTCCTCGGCAACGGCAAGCGCATCAACTCGTCCATGCCGCCCAACGTGTGGGGCTACGATCCCTCGATCCCGCTCTACGAGTACAACCCCAAGAAGGCCAGGGAGCTGCTGGCCGCCGCCGGCCAGACGAACCTGTCGCTGACGCTGCAGGCGCCCAACGGGCGCTGGGCGATGGACAAGGACATCGCGCAGGCGGTGGCCGGCCAGCTGACCGAGAACGGCATCAAGACCAACGTGAAGATCATCGGCGAGTGGGGCAGCTACGTGCGCTCGGTGCTCGATCACAAGACCGAGGACATCTTCATGAACGGCTGGTGCCTGCCGAGCCTGGAGCCGGACCACTGGGTGACGCCGAACCTCCAGACGGGCGAGCCCGTTTCGCAGTACAGCAATCCCGAGGTCGACCGCCTCATCGCGCAGGCGCGCGCGGAGATGAACACCGACAAGCGCAAGCAGCTCTACGGCCAGCTCCTGCGCCTGATCCACGACGACGCGCCCTGGCTCTTCGGCTACCAGCAGATGGACATCTACGGCGTCAACAATCGCCTCAAGTGGACTCCGCGCGGTGACGAGTCCATCCGGCTGACGGAGATCGTGTTCTAGGGAGATGGGGGGCCCCGATATGGCCCCCCAAACCCCCCAGCGCTCGTCGCGCCCCGGCAGAGCCGGGTCGCGCCTCGATAGGCTGGGAGCACTCTGAGCATGGTCGGGTATGTCGCGCGGCGGCTGGTGCAGAGTCTCGGGGTCCTGCTCGGCGTGTCGGTGATCGTGTTCGGGCTGCTGCATCTGACCGGCGATCCGACGCGGCTGCTCCTGCCACTGGAGGCGCGCGAGGAGGACGTGCGCCAGCTGCGCGCGCTGCTCGGCCTCGACGACCCGCTCTGGCTGCAGTACCTCCGGTTCCTGGGCAACGCCGTCCGCGGTGACTTCGGGCTGTCCTTCAAGCACCAGCTGCCGGCCCTCACCCTGATCGTCCAGACGCTGCCCGCCACGCTGCAGCTCACCGCCGCCGGGCTCGGCCTGGCCCTCGTCGTGGCCGTGCCCGCCGGCATCCTGGCCGCGCTCAAGCGGAACTCGTTTGTCGACGCCGTCTGCTCGGTGGGCGTGCTCCTCGGTCAGGCGATGCCGGTGTACTGGCTCGGGCTGCTGCTGATCATGGTGTTCGCGGTGCGCCTCGGCTGGTTCCCCGCCGCCGGCCGCGACGGCTGGACCTCGCTGGTGCTGCCCGCCACGGCGCTCGGCGCGTTTTCCATGGCGCGCATCGCGCGCATGGCGCGCTCGGGCATGCTGGAGGTGCTGGCGCAGGACTACGTGCGCACGGCGCGCGCCGCCGGCATCCGGGCCTTCGTCGTGACCTACAAGTACGCGCTCAAGAACGCGGCGATCCCACTCGTCACCATCATCGGCCTCGAGTTCGGCATCCTGCTCGGCGGCGCCGTCATCACCGAGACCATCTTCGCCTGGCCGGGCGTCGGCCGTCTCGCCGTCGACGCCATCTTCAGCCGCGACTACCCGCTGGTGCAGGCGATCGTGGCCGTGCTGGCCACGCTCTTCGTGGTCATCAACCTCGTCATCGACCTCGTCTACACGTACCTCGATCCGCGAATCGTCTACGTGCGGGGCGGGCGGTGAGCGTCACCGCCGAGGCGGTGCTGCCCGTCGCCGCCCGGGCGCGCCGGCGTGTGAGCTTCCGCGCGGTGTTCGGCCTCAGCGTGCTGCTCGTGATCGGCGGGGCGGCGGTGTTCGCGCCGCAGCTCGCGCCGTGGGATCCCGCGCGGCAGATGCTGATGAAGCGCCTGCGGCCGCCGATGTGGCAGGAGCGAGGCCTGCGCGAGCACCCCCTCGGCACCGATCATCTCGGCCGTGACATCCTGAGCCGCATCCTGCACGGCGGGCGCATCTCGCTCGGTGTCGGGCTCACCGCGGTGACGCTCTCGGCGCTGATCGGCGTGACCCTCGGCCTGCTCGCCGGCTTCTTCGGCGGCCGCGCCGACGCCCTCATCATGCGCGTCGTCGACGTCTTTCTCGCCATCCCCTACATCCTGCTGGCCATGGGCGTCGTCTTCGCGCTGGGGCCGAGCCTCCTGAACGTGATCCTCGTGATGGCCGTGACCCGCTGGGTTCAGTTCGCTCGCATCGTCCGCGCGGACGTCCTGTCCATCCGCGAGCGCGAGTTCGTGGCCGGCGCGCGCGCCCGCGGCAACCGCGCGCTGCGGCTGCTGCTCCGTCACGTGCTGCCGAACGCGCTGACACCGATCATCGTGGTGGCCACGCTCGAGCTGGCCTTCATGATCATCTACGAGTCGGCGCTGTCGTTTCTCGGTCTCGGCGTCCAGCCGCCGACACCGACCTGGGGCTGGATGCTGTCGGACGGACGCAACTACGTCGCGACGGCGTGGTGGCTCGCCACGCTTCCCGGCCTCGCCATCATGCTCACCGTGCTCGCCGTGAACCTGCTCGGCGACTGGCTGCGCGACACGCTCGACCCGCGGCTGAAAGTCTAAGTGGCGCTGCTGGCCGTCGAAGGGCTCCGCACGCAATTCGCCACGAGCGGGGGCACGGTCCGCGCCGTCGACGGCCTCAGCTTCGCCATCGAGCGCGGCGAGGTGCTGGGCCTCGTCGGCGAGTCCGGCTGCGGCAAGAGCGTCACCTCGCTGTCGATCATGCGGCTGGTGCCCCCGCCCGGCCGCGTCACCGCCGGCCGCATCCTGCTCGACGGCGACGACCTCCTCGACAAGGACGCCGAGGCCATGCGCCGCGTGCGCGGCGCGCGCATCGCCATGGTGTTCCAGGAGCCGATGACCTCGCTCAACCCCGTGTTCACCATCGGCGACCAGATCGCGGCCGCGGTGCGCGCGCACGAGGGCGGCGGCCGCCGCGCGGCCTGGGCGCGCGCGGTCGAGATGCTCGACCGCGTCCAGGTGCCATCGCCGCGCGCGCGCGCGCGCGACTATCCGCACCAGCTGTCGGGCGGCCTGCGCCAGCGCGCCATGATCGCGCTCGCGCTGGCGCCGGGGCCGCAGCTGCTGATCGCCGACGAGCCGACCACCGCGCTCGACGTGACGATCCAGGCGCAGATCCTCGACCTGCTCCGCCGGCTGCAGGCCGAGCGCGGCATGGCCGTGCTGCTGATCACGCACGACCTCGGCGTGGTCGCCGAGCTCTGCCACCGCGTGGCCATCATCTACGCCGGGCGGATCGTCGAGATGGCGCCCGTGGCCAAGATCTTCGAGGAGCCGCTGCATCCCTACACCCGAGGCCTGCTGCGGTGCCTGCCGCACCCGAGCCGCTTCGGCCAGCCCCTCTCCTCTATAGAGGGTGCGCCGCCGGATCTCCGCCAGTCCGGCGCCGGCTGCCGGTTCGCGCCACGCTGCCCCCTCGCCCTCGAGAGCTGTCGCCGGGACGAGCCCGTGCTCGCCGAGCGGCGGCCGGGACACTTCGTCGCCTGCCCCGTGGTCTCCGTGTGATAACGCCGCTCGTCGAGGTGCGCGGACTCGAGAAGCGCTTCACCGCCGGCGGGGCCTGGCTGCGCGGCCGCCGGCGCGTCATCCAGGCCGTCGACGGCGTCAGCTTCGCCATCGAGCGGGGCGAGGTGCTGGGCCTCGTCGGCGAGTCCGGCTGCGGCAAATCCACGACGGGCCGCCTGATCCTGCGCCTCATCGAGCCGTCGGCCGGCAGCATTCGCTTCGAGGGCCACGATCTGACGGCGCTGTCGCCGCCGCGGCTGTGGGCCACGCGGCAGCGGATGCAGATCGTCTTCCAGGACCCGTTCGCCTCGCTCAATCCGCGCATGCGCGTGGGCCGCATCATCGCGGAGCCGCTGGCCATCTACGCGCGCGCCGACGCGCCCGGGCGACGGCGGCAGGTGAGCGAGCTGCTGGAAGTGGTGGGCCTCGATCCCGCCTTCGCCGAGCGGTATCCGCACGAGCTCTCCGGGGGGCAGCGCCAGCGCATCGGCATCGCGGCCGCGCTGGCGTTACGGCCGAGCCTGATCGTGGCCGATGAGCCGGTCTCCGCGCTCGACGTCTCCGTCCAGGCGCAGGTGCTGAACCTCTTGATGGACCTGCGCCGTCGCTTCGGCCTCACCTACCTGTTCATCTCTCACGATCTCCACGTCGTGCTGCACATGTCCGACCGCGTGGCCGTGATGTACCTCGGCGAGATCGTCGAGATCGGTCCGCGCGACGCGCTGCACCGCGCGCCCAGGCATCCGTATACGCAGGTGCTTCTGTCGGCGGTGCCGGTGGCCGATCCGACGCTGCGACGCGAGCGCATCGTGCCGAAGGGCGAGGTGGCGAGTCCGCTGGCGGTGCCGGCGGGCTGCCGGTTCCACCCGCGCTGCCCGTTCGTGTTCGACCGTTGCCGCGTCGAGCGCCCTCGGCTGCGGAAGGTCGGCACCGGCCACGAGGCCGCGTGCCATCTGCACGACGGCGGCTGAGGGCTCGCCGCCCGAACCTCCTGGGCAAGCCTCCCGGCGCCGGGCGTTCCTCCCGACCGCGGGTTCGCGAGTCGAAATTTCAACGGCCAGAGATTCGGTGGCTTTCGCCTGTGCGGCCCTGGCATTCCTGTTGCGCTGTGCTACCGGCATCCACGCGTTCCAGAAATCAGGAGGCCGTGCAATGGTATTTCCGGAGATCGTCGCCGCCGCGCTGATGTTCGGCGCCTCTGCGGTCGTGTCGCTCGATTCGCCACCGGCCAAGCTGGCGCGCTATACCTTCCTGCGCTGGCAGCGGCGTCGCCGGTTCCGGCGTTCCTAGGCCACGCCCCGCTCGACGCGCCGGCCCGCTTGGTAGACGTCGAGGACGTCCCACAGCGCGGTGATCTCCGTCGCGGGGTCGCCGCGCACCACCAGCGCGTCGGCCAGCCGGCCTTTCGCGAGGCGCCCGGCCGCCGGGCCGACGCCGATGGACTCCGCCGCGCCCGCGGTGCCGGCCACGATCGCGGCCGAGTACGACAGCCCCGCCTGCGCGAGCATGTGGATCTCGTGCACGAACTCACCGGGGGCGTACCAGCCCCACGGTGAGTCCGACCCCGCGGTCATCCGCACGCCCGCCTCGCTCATGCGGCGCACGGCGTCGACCTTGACGTCCAGCGCGCGCCGCGCGTCGTCGAGCTGCGCGACGAGCTCGGGCGTCAGCCGTCCCTCGCGCTCGCGCGCCGCGCGCTGGCGCTCGATCGCGGCCTTCTGCACGTAGAGCGTCGGATTCACCCATGCCTTCGCCCTGGCCAGCCGGTCGACGAGGTCGGGACGAAAGCGATAGGTGCCGTCGGGCTCCGCGAAGATGCAGTGGATGATCATGTCGACGTCGGCGTCGAGGCAGTTCTGCACCGACTGCGCGGACGTGCAGTGCGCGGCGGTGAGCCTGCCGTGGCGATGGGCCTCGTCGGTCATGGCCGCCAGCTCGGCCACGGTGTACGACGCGCGGTTCGGGTCCGAGGTGCGCGTGGAGCCACCGCTCGCGACGATCTTGATGTAGTCGGCGCCTTCCTTGAGCAGCGTGCGCACCTCGGCGCGCACGGCGGCCTCGCCGTCGGCCTCGGAGCCGAAGTAGCCCATGTGACCGCCCGTGATCGTGATCGGCCGTCCGCAGACGACCATGCGCGGGCCCGGCGCCAGCCGGCGACGGATGCCCTCGCGCAGCGAGAAAGCCACCTTGCCCTTGGCGCCGTTCTCGCGCAGCGTCGTCACGCCCGAGTGCAGCAGCGTGCGCGCGTTCTTGGCCGCCTGCAGCAGCAGGATGTCGTCGTCTTCCTTCGCGATGTCGTCGCCCAGCGTGCCGTCGCCCGGCGCGACCAGATGCGTGTGCGCGTCGACGAGTCCCGGCAGGATCGTGGCCGCGCCGTAGTCCCGCCGCTCCACGCTGGCGCCGCCGGGAGGCTGGACATCGGCGGCACGGCCGAGGCCGGCCACGCGGTCGCCGTCGATCAGCAGCGCCGCCTGCTCGACGGCCGCGCCCCCGCTGCCGTCGAGGAGGCGCGCCGCCGTGAGCAGCGTGTAGCGCGGAGATGGCGGGGCCATGCGGTGCGGCGAGAGTAGCGTTCCGGGCGGATACGGTCAATCAGTCGGGTCTTTCGCCCGGCCCTCATCCCGTCGCGCCGTCCGTCTCCCGACCGCATCCGCCTGAAACCGGCGCTTTCCGGATTTCCGGGTTCGGCACTCGCCTTGCTCTGTGGCCGGGCCAGACGTCACGCGCACCGGTCGGACAGGAGGACACGGCCATGACGGAAGATCTGCTGCTAACGGCTGGAGTACTGATCGCCTCGGCCATCTGCGGATGGTACGTCGTCCACGCCGTCAGCAGCGTCGTCCTCAGCATCCCCGTCGATGACACGTGCACGCTAGCCGCCCAGTGCCTCGCCCTCGCGGGCGGCTAGGAACCTCTGGGAGGGGCGCCGCAGGCTTCGCCGGGGCGCCCTGAGCGGTAGGGAATTAGAGGAGCGACCCGGCTGTGCCGGGCCGCTCCGAACGCTGGGGGGTTTGGGGGGTCATTTCGGGGCCCCCCATTTTCAATCGTCGAGGGCGACGCGCTCCAGCAGCCTGATGTCCTCGAGCAGCGCGCCGAGACCGCGCACGACGCAGGTCAGAGGATCCCGCGCGATCGTCACCGGCAGGTGCGTCTCCTTGTGGATGATCTCGTCCAGCCCCGTGAGCAACGCCCCGCCCCCGGTGAGGACGATACCGCTGTCGACCATGTCGGCCGCGATCTCGGGCGGCGTGCGCTCCAGCGACGAGCGGACGCTGGCCACGATGCTGCCGATGCAGTCGTGGACGGCATCGCGCACCTCGTCCTCGGTGATGGTGATGGCCTTCGGAACGCGGGCGACCGCGTCGCTGCCCTTCACCTCGATCTGCTGCGGCTCACCGTCGGAGCGTCGCGCCCCGAGGACCAGCTTGATCTCCTCGGCGCGGCGCTCGCCGACGAGCATGCCGTAGTGCTTCTTGAGGTACTGGGCGATCGCCTCGTTCAGCTCGTCCCCCGCCGTGCGCGTCGACTGGCAGTGCACGACGCCCGAGAGCGAGATCACCGCCACCTCCGTGGTGCCGCCGCCGATGTCCACGACGACGTGCGCGCCCGGCTCATGGATCGGCAGGCCGGCGCCGATGGCGGCGGCGGTCGGCTGCTCGACCATGAAGACGGCGTGCGCGCCCGCCTGACCGGCCGCCTCGCGCACCGCCCGCTTCTCGACGGGGGTGATGGCGTACGGAACGCCGATGATCATGCGCGCCCGCCGCCATGGGTGCTTGCCCTGCACCCGGCCGAGCATGTCCCGGAGCATCCGCTGGGCGGCGTCGAAGTCGGCGATGACGCCGTCCTTGAGCGGCCGGATGACGTCGATCCCCCCGGGGGTCCGACCCAGCATCGCCTTCGCGGCGTGCCCCACCGCCACCACGGAATGCTGGGTCCGATCGAGCGCGATGATCGACGGCTCCGACAGGACGATGCCGCGTCCCCGGACGTGGATCAGGGTATTGGCGGTACCGAGATCGATCCCGATGTCATTGACGAAGCGTTGAGGCAGAGCTGACCACATGCGAGAACCTCCACGTTGGAAGTACGGATCCCTGCAAGCAAAGCGCGAGCCGAATCAGCCTCTTGCAAAGTCAGCATTTTTCGTGCTGCGACGGCGCGGCGGCGTCGGGAGATCGACGCCCGGCGTCAGATGTGTCGAATTTAGCCTGACGGGACCCCCGAAAGTGATAATCTTTCAGGGCGCGTGAGCCCCCAGGGCACGCGAGGGGGTGAACGTGCAAGTCACAGCCTTCTCGACTCCGAACCGACCCGACTGGCGCTGGCGGATCGTCAACTACGCGGGCGAGACCATCGAGGAATCACGCGACGTGTTCCCGACGATCGCCGCCGCCGTGGCCCGCGGCACCGAGCACCTGACCCGGCTGAACGTGGTCGACCGCTCCGCGCCCGTCCGGGCCTGGCGCTCGACGTCGCACCTGCGCAGCCGCTGAGCGCGGCGGGCGGCTAGCGCCCCCCCTTCCCCTGGGGCAGGCCGTACAGGCGGCACACGTTCTCGAACACGATCTTCCGCCGCACGCGCGGCGAGATGGCGGCCAGGTTCTTCTCGATGGTCGCGTGCGACTCGGGCCAGATGCAGTCCGGGTGCGGGTAGTCGGCCCCCCAGATGATGTTGTCCTCGCCGATCAGCGGGATGATCGGCTCCAGGTACTGGTCTTGCTGGTACGTCACGAAGCCCTGCCGTTTGAAGTAGTCGCTCGGCTTCATCGAGAAATTCAGCGCGCGCGCCCGGTCGTGGTATTCCGTGTCGAGCCGATCGAAGACGTAGGGCAGCCACGTCACGCCCGACTCGCCCAGGACGAAGTTGAAGTCCGGATACTTCTCGCAGGCGCCGGAGGCGAGCAGCGAGACGAGCACCTCCATCGTGTCGAGCTGGAAGAGCGCCGAGCGCACGAGCCGCCACTGGAGGTTGAACTCCTTCTCCATCTCCGGCGTATCCGGCGCGCGCAGGCCCTTGAAGCCCGTCGAGTGGAAGGAGATCGGGAAGCGGCACTCCGCCGCAGCCTCCCACAGCGCGTACCATGCGTGATGGTAGAGCGGCGGGCTCATGCGCTTGAACGCGAGGTCGCCGCCGCGCAAGCCCATCTTGGCGCAGCGCCGCACCTCGGCGGCCGCCTCGGCGGGATCGGTGTTCGGAATGATGGCCAGCGGGAAGACGCGGGACGGATCCGAGCGCTTGGCGAAGTCCGCGGCCCAGTCGTTGTAGACCTTGTTCGCCCACGTGCGTTGCTCGGCCTTGTCGATCAGGTCGTTGATCATGAGGCAGCCGTAGACGACCTCGGCCTCGACGCCGTCGCGGTCCAGGTCGGCCAGCCGTAGCTCCGGCGTCGTCGGCCGCGGCTTCGTGCCCGGCGCGTTGCCCCACTCGAAGCCGAGGTCCTTCATCTCGTCGATGTGGCCGAACATCCCCTTCTGATACTTGAGGAACCCGGGCCCGACGCCGTTCCACATCCCGCGGTCCTGCGCGTCCACGAACCAGTGCAGGCCGTCTTCCAGCTCCTCGACGCGCGGCGCCAGGAGCTTCCACTTCGCCGGCGCCTGCGAGGACCAGAGGTCGGCCGGGCAGTAGGTCAGATCGATGTGGTTGTCGCCGGAGATCAGCCGGTCTTGCATGGCGCGCTCCCTGGGTGCCGGGTCACGGCTCGATGGTGGCGAGATCGTAAACCGGATCGGGGGCGGGCGCCAGCCATCGACGCATGATCGCCTCAGAGGACCTCGAGGGCGAGGTCGTGGATCCGGAAGCCACTGATGGGGTTGAGGTCCATCGGACACGCGCTCACGGCGGCGACCAGGTTGATGAGCGCGCGCAACTCGAGGGTGTCGCCGGGCTGGGCGAGCGACTCGCCGAACTGCACCCGGCCGTCGGGATACGACATGTTCTGAAAGAAATTGATCGGATGCGGGAGCTGGTGGCGCTCGAGCTGGAACGTGGCGAGCGCCTCGAGGTAGTTGTCCGAGCAGCTGCGGTGGCCCTTGACGTTGAAGTCGTACTCGTAGCGCCACGGATCACACATCGCGATGATCATGTCGTGGCGCCCCGTGTCGTCGCGCATGATCTCCACGATGGGCCGGCGGCGGTTGCTGCGCAGCCGGTCGCCGGTCGTCGGGAAGAGGCGCCCGATGGACACCGCGGTGTGCATGGTGCTGAGCGCCTCGCGCATGTCGTCGGCGTTGTAGGCGATGAAGTCGGCCACCTGACGGCCCTCGACGTTGATGATCCGCAGCGTCTGCCCCTCGCGAAGCGTGACGGCACGGGCGGTGCCGGCGGGGACGTGGATCCGTGTCGTCATACGAGCACCGTGTCCAGGAATCGGCGCAGCCGCTCGTGGCGCGGGCGGCCGAAGAGCTCGTCCGGCGGGCCGAGCTCGAGCACCCGGCCCTGATCCAGGAACATCACGCGATCCGCGACCTTCCGCGCGAAGCCCATCTCGTGCGTCGCGACCAGCATCGTCATGCCCTCCCCCGCCACCTGCTCCATCACGCGCAGCACCTCGCCCACCAGCTCGGGATCGAGCGACGAGGTCGGCTCGTCGAACAGCATGACCCGCGGCTCCATGGCGAGCGCACGGGCGATGGCGACTCGCTGGCGCTGGCCCCCCGAGAGGTGCTCGGGATAGACCTCCACCTTGTCGGTGAGGCCCACCTTCGCCAGCAGCGCGCGGCCCTTGGCCGCGGCCTCGCCGATGCCCATGCCCTTCACCGTCACCAGCCCCTCGATGACGTTCTCGAGCGCGATCATGTGCGGCCAGAGGTAGAAGTGCTGGAAGACCATGCCGATCTCGGCGCGCGTGCGGGCCAGCTCGCGCCCGCTCACCCGGCGCGCCCCGTCCCAGCCCACGCGCCGTCCGTTCACGCGCACGACGCCGGAGGTCGGCTCCTCCAGGAAGTTGATGCAGCGGAGCAGCGTGCTCTTGCCCGAGCCGCTCGGCCCGATGAGGCACACGACCTCGCCGGCCGCCACCGACAGGCTCACGCCGTCGAGGGCGCGCACGCCGCCGAAGTGCTTCACGAGATTCTCGACCTCGATCATGGGCGCTCCATCGCCACGTAGGGCACGTCGACCGCGCCGCGCCGCAGCGTCGCGCGCGCGAGCTCACGAAAGCCGAAGCGCGCATAGAACGGCGCGGCATTGAGCGTCGCCTTCACGCGGATCGGCCCGTCGTGACCGCGCCGCGCGATCACCAGCGCGTGCTCCATGATCGCCGAGCCGACGCCGCGCCGGACCATCGCCGGGTCGACGTAGCACGCGACGACGACGCCCGGCGTGGCCTCGCCGAAGCCGACGATCCGGCCACCGTCCTCGACGACGAAGAGGTCGCCGCGCTCGATGGGCGGCAGGTACCCCTCCGGCACGCGGTTGGCGAGCCAGCCGTCGATGACCTCCGGCGCATAGTGCGGAGCGCAGATCCGGCGCACGGACGTCGTATGCAGCTGGTGCAGCCGGGCGGCGTCCTCCGGCGTGGCGGCGCGGATCGCGAAGGCCATCCGCTCACGAGGCGGGTATGCTCGGCAGCGGCGCGTCCAGGCGCAGCCGGCGGCGGCGCGCCCCACCCAGGCCACGCTGCTCGTAGGCGGTCACGCGCTCGAGATACATCTGCAGCGCGCTCAGACAGCTCGTCAGCGCCAGGTAGATGAGGCCGGTGACGCTGAGGATCTCGATCGCGCGGTACGTGCTGCTGTAGATCATCTGCGCGGTCAGCATCAGCTCGGGCACGGTGATGACCGACGCCAACGACGAGTTCTTGCAGTGGGAGATCGCGTTGCCCATGTAGGGCGGGACGATGATGCGCACGGCCTGCGGCACGATGATGCGCCGCACGACCTGCCCGTAGCTCATCCCCACCGCGTACGCCGCCTCGAGCTGGCCACGATGGACGGCCTGCAGTCCGGCGCGGATGATCTCGGCGTTGTAGGCGGCGGCGCTGGCCGACATCGCGATGATGGCGGCGGGGAACGCGTCCAGCGTGATGCCGAACGCGGGCGCCGCGTAGTAGACGAAGAAGAGATGCAGCAGCAGCGGCGTGCCGCGCACGACCCAGATGTAGACGATGGCGGGCCGGCGCAGCCACGCGCGCGGCGACATGCGCGCCAGGGCCACGAAGAAGGCGGCGATGGTGCCGAGCAGCTGGCTCAGCACGAAGAGCGCGATGGTCATGAGCGAGGCCTGGAGCAGGATCGGCAGGAACTTCCAGGCCACCGTGAAGTCCAGGTGCATGTCAGGGCACCTGGTCGATCAGCTGCGCGCTGAAGTTGTCGATGCCGAAGTACTGCGTGGCCCAGCGGTCGAGCAGCCCGTCCTTGCGCATCATGCGGATGGCCTCGTCCACCTTGGCCTTGAGCTGCGTCGAGCCCTTCTGCATCGGGACGCCGACGAAGCGCACGACGTACGGCGCGCCGACGATCCTGGCCACGCCGGGCTTGTCCTTGATGAAGTTCGCGGCCGCCGTGTCCGGCGCCACCGCCGCGTCGATCCGGCCGATCTCCATGTCGGCGAACATCTCGGCGTAGCCCGCGTAGCCCTTGAAGCCCTTGAACGCGCCGTGCTCCTTCTCGATGGCCCTGGCCGGGATCTCGCCGTCCATCCCGCCCGAGATGGCGCCCACCGTCCGGCCCTTCAGATCGGTCGGCCCGTGGATGTCGGACACGCTGGCGCGCGCGACCACGACGACCGCGGAGCGCGAGTAGGGAATCGAGTAGTCGAAGATCTCCTTGCGCTCCGGGGTCACGTTGACGTTGGAGAAGACGGCGTCGAAGCGCCCGGTCTGCAGGCCCGGCAGGATGCCCTTCCAGTCCAGCCGCACGAGGTCGAGCTTCACGCCGATGTGCCGGGCGATGAACTTGCCGACCTCGATGTCGTAACCGACCAGCTCGTTCTTGTCGTTCAAGAAGGTCACGGGCGGCAGGTTGCCGCTGGTGGCGGCGACCATGTGGCCGCGCCGGGTGATCTCGGGCAGGTCCGCGGCGCCGGCGGGCGTCGCGAGCAACACGAGCACCAACGACAGAAACACGCAGACGGATCTCATCGGTGGGATCTCCTTTCCATCATCACAGCGCCCGGGCGGCCCGCGTCCCGTCGAGGATGGCGTCGTGGACGCGGCGCGGCGAGTATGCGTCGCCGATCACCTTCAGGTCCGCCACCCTGCCCTCCAGCTCCGGCGACAGCGGATCGTTGGCCTTGCCGCCGAACGCCAGCACCACGGCGTCGGCCTCGACGACGGCCTCGGCGTTCGAGAACGTGTGACGCGTGCGCACGCCGTGGGGCACGATCTCCCTCGCCACCGTCATGGGGATCAGCGTCACGCCGCGCGCGAACAGCCGCGCGTAGAGATCGGAGCGCGTGCCCTCGTCGATGTCCTCGCCCACCATGAAGTAACGGCACAGGATCGTGACCTGCGCGCCGCGCTCGGCGAGGAAGTCCGCCGTCGTCGGCGCCGCGAAGTAGCCTTCCTCGTCGACGATCACCACGCGACGACCCGGCGTCACGCGGCCGGTCAGGACGTCGACGGTGCTCGCGACGTGCGGCAGCGTCACGCCCGGGATGTCGGGCACGCGCTGGGTCGCCCCGGTGGCCAGGATGACGGCGTCCGGCCTCAGCGCGAGGACGTCGGCGCCGGAGGCCCGCGTGTTGAGCCGGATCTCGACGCCGGCCTTCCGCGCCTGGCCGGCGAGCCACGCCGGAATCGACGCGTAGTCCTCGCGCTTGGGCGCGCGCGCGACGGCGAGGACCTGGCCGCCGACGGCGGAGGTCGCCTCGAGCAGGATCGTCTGGTGTCCGCGCAGCGCGGCGACGCGCGCCGCCTCCAGCCCGGCCACGCCACCGCCCACCACCACCACGCGGCGCCGACTGGCCGCGGGGTGGATGTCCATCAGCTCGGCCTCGCGGCCGATGGCCGGGTTCTGGATGCATGTGATCGCCTTGCCCTGGCGCAGACGCCCGATGCAGCCCTCGGCCGCGCCGACGCAGACGCGCACGTCGTCGAGTCGGCCCTCGCCGACCTTCTTCGGCATCTCGGGGTCGGCGATCAGCGCCCGCGTCATGCCGACGAGATCGCACACGCCGGCCGCGAGCGCCGCCTCCGCCTGCTCGGCGGTCACGATGCGGCCGGCCACGATCACCGGCACGCGGACGACGCTCTTCGTGAGCGCCGCGAGGTCGTTGAAGACGCCGCGCGGGTGGTAGTGCGACGGCGTCACCGCCGCCTCGTGCTTGAGGGTCTCCGTGTTGGAGCCGCTGACCATCCAGTAGTCGGCGATGCCGAGCGCGTCGAGCCGCCGCGCGATCTCCAGGAGCTCCTCGCGCGTGAGCCCGCCCGGGACGAAGTGGTCGCCGCTGTGGCGCAGGCCGAGAATGAAGTCGCGCCCCACCGCCTCCCGCAGCGCGCGCAGCACCTCGGTCGGCAGGCGCAGGCGGTTGTCCAGGCTGCCGCCGTACTCGTCGGTCCGCGTGTTGGCGAGCGGCGAGATGAAGTTCTCGAGCAGGTGACCGCCGTAGAGCGGGATGTCGGCGCCGTCGTAGCCGCCCTTCTTGAGCCGCACCGCCGCCGCCGCCCACGCGTCGATCACCTCGCGGATCTCGGCCTTCGTCATGACGTGCGGCCACTCGCGGTGCCGCTCCTCGCGCGTGTCGGACGGCGCCCACAGCGGCACCCCCGAGTACCACGAGTGGCCCCGGCGCCCGCGGTGCGAGATCTGCGACAGGCAGAGGGCGCCGTGACGGTGGATGGCCGCGCTCATCTGGCGGAACTGGGGGATGACGCCGTCGTCCCAGTTGTTGACCTCGCCCCAGTCGTTGATCGACGTCGGATGGATGCTGGAGGAGCCGAACATCATGACGACGCCGCAGCCGCCCTTCGCCTTCTCCTCGTGGTAGCGGATGTAGCGCTCGGTGATGCTGCCCTTCTCGCCGAAGGCGGCGCCGTGCGGCGTGGAGACGATGCGGTTCTTGGCGGTGGCGTGGCCGAGCGCGATCGGGCTGAACAGCCGGGCAAACGCCGGGCTCATCACTTCAGCCGCGCGTCGTAGAGGAACAGCATGTTGTCGATCCACGGCTTCCAGTCGAGCCGGTTGCTGATCCCGAAGATGTGCGCCTGCTGGTAGGCCTTGATGATGGGCGCGTCCTCGAAGATGATCTCCTGCGCCTTGAAGTAGAGGGCGCGGCGCTTCTCGGGATCGTTGGTGCCCTGCGCGTCCTCGAGGACACGGTCGAGCGCCTCATTCTTGTGGACGGCCAGCGCGGACTTGCTGTGCAGCGAGTTCACGAGCAGGTCGCCGTCGAAGAGGCCGGCGCCGCCCCACGCCGTCATGTAGGCGGGCAGCAGCTCGCGCTTGCGCCACTTCGTCGTGTAGACGCTCTGCTCCCACACCTGCACGGTGGCCTTGATCCCCACCTTGCCCAGCATGCCCGCCATCGCCTGCATCACCTCGATGTCGTTCATGTAGCGGCGGTTCGGCGCGTGCAGTGTCATCTCGAAGCCGCCGGCGTAGCCGGCCTCGCGCAGCAGCGCCTTCGCGCGCTCGGGGTCGTACCCCCACCACTTCATGGCCGGGTTGAAGCCGAACGCCTCGCGCTCCAGCGGCACGCCCAGGACCTGGCCATACCCCTCCAGCACCGTCTTGATGATGGTGTCCATGTCAATCGCATGGTTGATCGCGCGGCGCACGCGCGCGTCCTGCCACGGGCCCGGCATCAGGTAGTTGGTCATCTTCACCATGATGACGAAGCCGCCGAGCGTGCTGACCTCGGTGCGCGCGACGCCGCCGGCCTTGATCTTGGCGACCTGGTCCGGCGGCACGTCGCTGACGAGATCGGCCTGGCCCGAGAGCAGGGCCGCCACGCGCGTCGTCAGCTCGGGCACCGGGCGGAAGACCAGCCGCTCGATGGCCGGCGCCCCGCGGTGGTAGTCGCGGTTGGCCTCGAGCACGAGGCGCTCGTCCTTGACCCACTCGACGAACCGGTAGGGCCCGGTGCCGACGGGCTTGACCGCGAAGCCGGCGTCGCCGACCTGCTCGATGTACTTCGGCGGCACGATGCCGACGGTCCCGCAGTGGCCGGGGCTCATCCGCACGGGCAGCAGCGGGAAGGGCTTGCTCGTCACGACGTTCACGGTGGAGGCGTCGACCACGTCGACGTGGTCGATGGTGGCGATGCTGGTGCGGCCGGGCGCGCCCTGCTTGGGATTGAGCATCCGCTCGATGCTGTACTTGACGGCGGCGGCATCGAGCGGCTCGCCGTTGTGGAACTTGATCCCGCGCCGCAGCTTGAACTGCCAGGTCGTGTCGTTGAGCAGGCGCCAGGACTCGGCGAGGTTGCCCTCGAGCTTGAGCGTCTTGAGGTCGCGCCGCAGGAGCGTGTCGAAGATCTGCCGGTCGGGCTCGTGGGCGTTCTTGTCGCAGTGCATGTGCCAGTCGAGCGTGGCCGCCTCGCCGGACTGCACGACGATCACGGGCCTGGGCTGCGCCGGCGCGGCGCCGGCCGCCAGGACGACGAGTGCGAGCGCTCCGAGCAAGATCCGTCTCATGGTCGATGTCCTCTCTAGAACCGGTCCACGGTCCCTCGTGTCTGCAGATAAGGATCGAGCGCGTCCCGCAGGGCATCGCCGATCAGGTTGATCGCCATGACGGTGGCGAAGAGCGCCGCGCCGGGCGACAGGGCCAGCCAGTAGCGCGTGTCGACGAACTGCCGACCCTCGGCGAGCATGCCGCCCCACGACGGGATGCTGAGCGGTACGCCGAGCCCGAGAAAGCTGAGCCCCGCCTCGGTGAGGATGGCCCCGGCCACGCCGAAGGTGGCCACCACGATCAGCGAGGCGCTCACGTTCGGCAGGATGTGGCGCCACACGATGCGCGGCACCGACAGGCCGAGGGAGCGCGCGGCGTCGACGTACGCGCGCTCGCGCACGGCCAGCGTCTCCGCACGCACCACCCGCGCGTAGGTCGCCCAGCTGCTGAGCCCGACCACGAGGATGATGTTGCGCACGCTCGGCCCCAGCACGCCGATGATCGTGATGGCGAGCAGGATGAACGGGAAGGCGAACTGCATGTCGGCCAGCCGCATGATCAGGTGATCGGCGACGCCGCCGCGGATGCCGGCCGTCAGCCCCAGGCTCGTGCCGACGCTGCCCGCGAGCAGGACGGCCGACATGCCGATCAACACCGAGGTCCGCGCGCCGTGGATCACGCGGCTGAGGATGTCGCGGCCGAGCTGATCGGTGCCGAGCAGCGCGAGGTCGCCGTCGGGCGTGCGCGCCGTCGGCGGCGTGAAGCGCGCGAGCAGGCGCTGCTCGTTGGGATCGGTGGGCGCGAGCCGACCCGGCAGCAGCGCGCAGAGCGTGACCAGCGCCACCGCGGCCAGCCCGAGCCCCGCGCCGGGCGAGCCGATCAGCGCACGCGTGCGGCGGCCGCTAGGCAAGGCGCACCCGCGGGTCGAGCGCCATATAGAGGAGGTCGATCGCCGCGTTCAGGAGGATGAGGCTCGCGGCCACCGTGAACACGACGGCCTGGAGCAGCGGGACGTCCTTGTTCACCACCGCCTCCACGGCCAGGCGTCCCACGCCCGGGTACGCGAAGACCGCCTCGGTGATGACGGCGCCGCCCAGCAGGTTGCCCAGCTCCAGCCCGATCGCCGTCACGATCGGGATCGCGCCGTTGCGCAGGGCATGGCGCAGGATCACGCCCCACTCGCTGATGCCCTTGGCGCGCGCCGTCCTCAGGAAATCCTGGTGCAGGACCTCGAGCATGCTGGAGCGCGTGATGCGCGCGGTGCGCGCCATCGCCCACACGCCCAGCGTCAGCGCGGGCAGCACGAGCGCGGCGAGCCCCTCGCCGCCGTAGACGGGCACCCAGCGCAGCTGGACGGCGAAGACGAGGATCAACAAGATGCCCAGCCAGAACGTCGGCATGCACTGCCCCGACAGCGCGAGCGTCATCGCGAACGTGTCGAGCACGGAGTTGCGACGCAGGGCCGAGAGGATGCCGAGCGGTAGCGCGAGCGCGACCGCGAGCGCCATCGCCACCACGGCCAGCTTCAGCGTGGCGGGAAAGCGCGTGAGCACGAGCGGCAGCGTCGGCTGCTGGTGGCGCAGCGAGCGGCCGAAGTCGCCCTGCACCGCGCGCAGGAGAAAGCGACCGTACTGCTCGGGCAGCGGCCGGTCGAAGCCGAGCGCGGTCCGGACCATCTCGTAGTCCTGGCGGGTGCCTTCCGGGCCGACGTAGAGCGCGGTGGGATCGCCGGAGAGGTGGACGACGAGGAACACCGCCAGCGTGATGCCGAAGAGGAGCACCAGCGCCCACGCGAGCCGACGGGACAGGTACGCGATCACCAGCGGAACGTACAGTACAAGGCGGTCCCGCTCCAAGCGAGCCCGCGCGGCCGCAGACCTCGCCCACCGGCGAGCCGAGCCGCGCGTGCGCGCGTACGCGGCGACGTCCCCGGTGCCTCAGCCCCTCCGCGCCGCCGCGGCGTCCGCCTTCTTGAAATCGGCTTCGGTGAAGCCGTAGAGATGCGCGCCGCCCACCAGGATTTGCGCGGCGATCTCGCGCGGGACGTTCTTCAGGAGATTCTCCGAGACGTGCGGGAAGTTGGAGTCGAAGTGCGGGTAGTCCGTCGAGATGCACATGCGGTCGGCGCCGATGAGCCCGGCCGTCGCCTCGATCTCGGGCTCGCTGCCCTCGACCGCGGCCCAGCAGTTGCGCCGGAAGTACTCGCGCGGGGTCAACGTCAGGTACGGCGCGTGCGACTCACGGTATTGCGGGTAATCCCACTCGATCCGGGACAGGAGTCCGGGCGCCCACGAGTTCTGGGCCTCGAGGAAGCCGACGCGTAGCCGCGGATGGAACTCGAAGACGCCGCCGATGATCATCGCGACCATCGCCTGCTGCATCTCGATCCAGTGGCTGGCCACGTGACGATAAAACCTGTTCTCCCCGTACAGCGGGATCATGCGCGAGTACACGGCGCTCACGCCCTCGTGAAAGCCCCAGGTCACGTTCAGCTCTTCGTGCACGGCGTACAGCGGGTCCCAGTAATTGGAGTGCCAGTAGTGATCGTTCACCAGATTCGGCCGGATGAACGAGCCGACCGCGCCGAGCTCGCGCACGCACCGGATCAGCTCGCGGCAGGCCACGTGTACGTCGTGGACGGGGAGCATCGCGACCCATTTCAGGCGATCAGGGCTGTAGCGGGTGAACTCGTGGATCCAGTTGTTGTAGGCCTGGCAGATCGCCAGCGACAGCCGCGGGTCCATGTTGTCGCGGGCGATGAGGGCCAGCCCACTGGTGGGGTAGAGGACGGCGATATCGACGCCCTCCCGCTCCATGCCCATCACCTGCGCGTCGGCGTTGTAGTCGCGCTCGATGGCGAAATCGAGCCGGCCGGTGTCGAACAGCCGCGAGCCCGAGAGCGGCTGGGTGGTCTGCGAGGCGGCCGGCCGGACGCGCTTGCGGTACTGCTGCAGGTCCATGTCGGAGGTCGGCAGCCCGTCGATGATGGTGAGGCCCGCGACGCCCCGCTTGGGACGGCCGTCGGCGCCCACCGGCACGCTGACGCGGTGCTTGAACGCCGGGTCCAGGTAGCGATCGAAGAGATCGGGCGGTTCCATGATGTGCATGTCGGAGTCGACGAACCGGAGGCCGTCCTTCATGAGTTCCTCCTGCGGGGTGACGGAGAGAGCCGGGTCGCCCCTGGGATCGGCGGTTGCCCGGACTATAGCGGGCGCGTGCACGGAGTCAAGCGCGGCCATGGTAGGCTGTCGCCGCCCGTCGAGCGCCTCGTTCCGACGAGGAGAAAGAGAGCAACCGATGCCGCCCAGCAAGCTCGCTCACGTGGTGTTCCAGACGAACCGGATCCCCCAGATGCGCGACTGGTACTGTGCCGTGCTGGGCGCCGCGGTCATCTACGAGAACGATCACCTCTGCTTCGCGACGTACGACGACGAGCATCACCGCGTGGCGTTCGTCAACTTCGGCCCCCTCGCGCCGAAGGACACCAACACGGAGCTCGGCGTGAAGGCCTCCGAGCAGGCGGGACTCCACCACACGGCCTTCACCTTCGCGTCCATGCAGGACTTCCTCGACAACTACGTACGTCTGAGGGACCGTGGGATCCGCCCCTTCTTCTGCGTCAACCACGGCCCGACCACGTCGATGTACTACCGCGACCCCGACGGTAACCGCGTCGAGCTGCAGATCGACAACTTCGCCACCGCCAAGGAAGGTCAGGACTGGTTGAAGACGCCGGCGTTCGATCGGAACCCGATCGGCGTCGAGTACGATCCCGACGACCTGGTGAAGCGGTTCAACGCCGGCGTGCCGGCGGCGGAGCTCGTCGCGCGCGGCTAGGAGAGCGCGGACGCGCGAATTGGCCGGCGCCCGACGCCGTGGTAGCGTACCGGCGCGCTCAGGAGGCCAACCGCATGACACCAAACGCGACGCTCGCACGCGTGATCCTCGTCACCGCGCTCCTCGTCGCCATCGCGACCCCATCGCTCGCCGCCGAGCCCGCGGGCGAAATCACCGTCTCGTTCCACGTCACGCTGGCGCCGGCCTGGTTCGATCCCTCCACCGCCCCGCCTCAGATCACGCCCTTCGGCGTGATGTACGCGATCCACGATGCGCTGGTGCGCCCGCTGCCGGGGCAGAAGATGGGCGCGAGCCTCGCCGAGTCGTGGACGGAGAGCCGCGATGGGCTCGTCTACGAGTTCAGGGTGCGGCGCGGGCTGCGCTTCCACAACGGCGACCCCATCACCGCCGAGGACGTGAAGTTCAGCTTCGACCGCTACAACGGCGCCGGCGCGCGGGAATTGCGCGCGCGCGTGCGGCAGCTCGACGTCGTCGATCCGCTCACGGTGCGCTTCACGCTGAAGGAGCCATGGCCGGACTTCATGACCTTCTACGGGACGACGGCCACGGCGGCGGGGATCGTGCTGCCGAAGAAGTACTTCGAGTCGGTCGGCCCCGACGGCTTCAAGGCCAAGCCCGTCGGCGCCGGCCCGTACAAGTTCGTCAGTCAGCGGCCCGGGCTCGAGATCGTGTTCGAGGCCAACCCGACGTACTGGCGCCACGCGCCCTACATCAAGAAGCTCACGATGAAGAGCGTGCCCGACAGCACGACGCGCCTGGCCATGCTCAAGAGCGGGGAGACGGACTTCGCCCTCTTCCTGGACGGCCCCGACGCACTGGCCCTCAAGGGCGACGCGCGCTACAAGCTGGTCGACACGCGCCACGCCTCGATCTTCTGGATCGAGTTCCCGGACCAGTGGGACCCGAAGTCGCCGTGGGCCGACAAGCGCCTGCGCCAGGCCGTGAACTACGCCCTCGACCGCAAGGCGACGAACGAGGCGGCGTGCTTGGGCTTCTGCCCGCCGGCCGGCGTGATCGTGCCACGCGTGATGGACTTCGCGCTGCAGGTACCGCCGCACCCGTATGACCCGCAGAAGGCGCGGCAGCTGCTCGCCGAGGCCGGCTATCCCAACGGTTTCGACGCCGGCGAGTTCACGCCGATCCCCGGTTTCTCGACGGTGGGCGAGTCCGCGCTCAACAACCTCAACGCCGTCGGCATCCGCGTGCGGATGCGGCTGACGGAGCGCGCGGCCTTCTACGCCGCCTGGCAGGAAAAGAAGCTGCGGGGGCTCTTCCTCACGGCGGTCGGCAACTCCGGCAACGCCGCCAGCCGCGTCGAGGCCTTCATGTACAGCAAGGGACCCTACGCGTACGGCGGCTATCCCGACATCGACGAGATGTTCCTGCATCAGTCGCGCGAGCGCGATCCCGCCAAACGTGAGGCCATCTTGAAGGCGATTCAGCAGCTGACCATCGATCGTGTGATGTACGCGCCCATCATGGACCTTCGCGGCCTGATCGGCATCGGCCCGCGCGTGGGCGAGCACACCATGAACGTGATCCCGATGTACTCGTTCCCCTCGTACGAGGATCTGCGGCTGAAGAGCCCGTGAGCCAGGCGCTCCGCGCGATTCCGTCGAGCGGCGAGGCGATCCCCGCTCTCGGCCTGGGCACGTGGCAGGCGTTCGACGTCGCCGCTCCGGCCCGGCGCGGCCCCCAGCGGGACGTGCTGCGGCGCTTCGTCGAGCTGGGCGGGCGCGTCGTGGACTCCTCGCCGATGTACGGCGCGGCGGAAGGCGCGGTCGGCGACCTCGCGGCCGACCTCGGCGTGCGCGACAGCCTCTGGGTCGCGACCAAGGTCTGGACGACCGGGGCCGCGCCCGGCGTCGCGCAGATGGAGCGCTCGCTCCAGCTGCTGCGCGGCAAGCGGCTGGACCTCCTGCAGGTGCACAACCTGGTCGACGTGCAGACGCACCTGAAGACGCTACGGGCGTGGAAGGACGGCGGCCGTATCCGCTATCTCGGCGTGACCCATTACAGCGCGAGCGGCCACGACGCGCTCGAGCGCATCATGCGCAGCGAGCCGCTCGATTTCGTGCAGCTGAACTACTCGCTGGCCGAGCCCGAGGCGGAGCGGCGCCTGCTGCCGCTGGCGCGCGACCGGGGCATCGCGGTGCTCGTCAACCGCCCGCTCGCCCAGGGTGCGCTCGTTTCCCGCGTGCGCGGCCGCACCCTGCCATCGTGGGCGGGGGAAATCGACTGCACGTCGTGGGCGCAACTCTGTCTCAAGTGGATCCTGGCCCACCCGGCCGTGACCTGCGTGATCCCGGCCACCAGCCGCGTGCCGCACCTCGAGGACAACATGCAGGCGGGCGTGGGACGCCTGCCCGACGCGGCCGCGCGCGAGCGCATCACCACGCTGTTCTGACCGGCGTCACTCTCCGCGAAGCTGTTTCAGCCGCTTCTTGAGATGCGTCATGCGGTCGTTCATCTTCTCGGACAGCCGGCTCGACGGGGACCGCCGGCGGGGCGCCGGCCGGGAGGCCGCCTGCGACGACTCGGCCGTCCGCGCATGGCAGTAGACGCATCCTTGCTTCAACCCGTGCTTGCACTCTTTCGTCGTCTCCATGAACTCAGACTACCGCATCCTTCAATGCCCGATCGAGCTCATCCGCGAGGGCCCGCGAGATCCCCGTCAACGGCAGCCGGCACTCCGGCGACGCGATCAGCCCCCGGCGCCACAAACAATGCTTGATCGGCATGGGGTTGGCTTCCCTGAAGAGCAGCGGCACCAGCGATTCGAGCCGCGCCCACTCCGCACGCGCCGCGTGGTGGTCGTTCGCCACCATGCGCGCCTGGACGGCGACGAACTGCTCGGTGGCGATGTGCGCGGAGGCCAGGATCCCGCCGTCGGCGCCGTGGGCGAGCATCGTGTAGAAGGACGCGTCGTCCCCTGTCATGACGGCGAAGCCCTCGGGCCGCTGCCTCAGGAGGTCCAGCGACTGGGCAAGGTTGCCGGACGAGTCCTTGACGCCGACGATGTTCGGCAGCTCGGCCAGCCGCAGCAGCGTGTCGTTGGCGAGGTTGACGCTGGTCCGGTACGGGATGTTGTAGATCAGGATCTTGCGGTCGGTCGCCTGCGCGATACGCGTGAAGTGCTGGAGCATCCCGTCCTGGCTCGGCCGGTTGTAGTACGGGCACACGGAGACGATGCCCTCGAAGCGATGACGCTCGAGTCGCTTCAGGGTGGCGAGGACCTTCCTGGTCGCGTTGCCGCCGACGCCGACGAAGACGGGCACGCGCCCGGCGACGAGGGTCACCGTCCGCTCGACGATCGCCTCCATCTCGTCCTCGTCCAGGGTCGGGCTCTCGCCCGTCGTGCCGAGCGGAAAGACGCCGCTCACGCCCTGACCGAGGTAGTGCTCGAGCAGCCGCTCGTAGCCGGCGAAGTCGACGGCGCCATCCACGAACGGCGTGACGATCGGCAGCCACACTCCTGAGATCATGTGCGTCTCCTTGTCTCGTGATCGATGGGCAACAAAAAGGCCCGTCACCTGGTGGTCGCGGGCCTCATACGTCCGAGAAGGTGGCGAAGACTCCGCTAGAACTCTCCGCCGGCGCGCGCCACCGCCGTCGCTGGGCGTCCCTTCGACGGGGACCCCAGCCGGCTCTTGTCGGTCGCGCGCTTGATCCGGGAGACCATGGCAGCGTCCTTTATATACGGGCGGAGGCGGCAGGCGTCAAGGTCAGAAGCCTGCCTTTCGCATGCAGGTCCGATACGCGGCCTGGTAGGCGGGATCCTTGGCGCCGTCGGGGTCCATACCTTCGAGCTGCGGATCGGACACGCCGGGACCGCCGACGGCGGCCGACGGCGCGTCACCGCGGCGGGCGTCGGCGGCGCGGCTATGGTCCTTGGTGTTCGGCGTCGCCGCCCGCGAGTCCTTGCCCTTGCGGGTCGCTTCCTGAGCTTCGTTGTTGCAGGTCGCGATGTCCTCCGCTTTCGGGACATCGGCCCGAGCGACGCCCCACCCTCCGAACAGGACAACGGCGGCGATGAGAGACATGAATGTCAGTGACATGCGAAACCTCCATCGGTCAGATTCACTCTACACCTGCGACGGCTTGCCCAGGATCACGCGGAGCCGGTGCGCGGTGCCGTCGTCGGCGAGCACGACGCCTGCGGAGCCGGCGACGAGGCGCTCGTCGAGCTCGAGCCGCGACACGCCCCGGCTCACGCCCTCGGGATTCTCCACCACGACGTCGTAGCGCGCGGAGCGATGGCGGAACGTGATGGAGAACCCCGGCCACGCCCGTGGGATGCACGGATCGATCAGCAACCGGCCGCCGCGGACCCGAAACCCCAGGAGCGACTCGAGACCGGCGCGATACATCCAGCCCGCGGACCCCGTGTACCATGTCCAGCCTCCGCGGCCGACGTGCGGGGTCTCGGCGTAGACGTCCGCCGCGACGACGTAGGGCTCGACGGCGTAGCGCGCGACGGCCGCCGGCGTGCCCGCGCGATCGATCGGATTCAGCATGCCGAGCAGCTCGGCGGCCCTGTCGCCCTCGCCGAGCGCGGCGAAGGCCATCACCGTCCAGATCGCCGCGTGCGTGTACTGGCCGCCGTTCTCGCGCACGCCGGGCGGATAGCCCTTGACGTAACCGGGATCGAGGGCCGTGGCGTCGAACGGCGGCGTGCAGAGCACGACCAGACGCTCGGCCGGACGGACGAGATACTCGTCCACGGCCGCCATCGCGCGCCGCGCACGATCGGGGACGCCCGCGCCCGAGAGCACGCTCCACGACTGCGCGATGGAGTCGATACGACAGGCGTCGTTGAGCACGGAGCCCAGCGGCGTGCCGTCGTCGAAGTACGCGCGGCGGTACCACGCGCCATCCCACCCCGCGCGTTCGAGCGCTTCGCGCAGCCCGCGCGCGTGCCGCCGCCACGTGGCGGCGCGCTGCGGGTCTCCCCGGGCGGAGGCCAGCTCCGCCCATTCGCCCAGCACCGTGTGCAGGAACCACCCGAGCCAGACGCTCTCGCCGGCCCCGCCGATCCCGACACGGTTCAAGCCGTCGTTCCAGTCGCCCGTGCCCATCAAGGGCAGACCGTGGGGCCCGACGGGCAGGCACCGCTCGATGGCGCGGACGCAATGCTCGAACAGCGTTCCGACCGCCTCGGCGCGGCGCGGCTGCAGATACGCCTCCGCCTGGTCGGCGGCGAGCGGCGGTGCCTCGAGATAGGCGACGAGTTCCGCCAGGATGCCGTCGTCGCCGGTGACCTCGAGATAGCGGCTGACCACCCAGGGCAGCCAGAGCAGATCGTCCGAGATCCGCGTGCGAACGCCCCGGCCCGCCGGCGGGTGCCACCAGTGCTGCACGTCGCCCTCGACGAACTGCCGCGCCGCCGCGCGCAGGACGTGCTCGCGCGCGAGGTCGGGGCGCGCCAGCGTGAGCGCCGCCACGTCCTGGAGCTGGTCGCGAAAGCCGTAGGCGCCGCCGGCCTGATAGAAGGCGGAGCGCGCCCAGACCCGACAGGCGAGCGTCTGGTAGAGCAGCCAGCGATTGAGCAGGATGTCGAGGCTCCGATCCGGCGTCGACACCTGGACGGCGCCGAGCACCTCGTCCCAGTGAGCCACCACGCCCGCCAGCACCGCCTCGACGTCGCACGCGCGATAGCGCGCGATCAGCCGGCTGGCCGTCTCGCGCGACTCGGCCTGGCCGAGGACGAACACGACCTCGACGCGCTCGCCGGCGGCGAGCTCGACGCGCGTCTGCAGCGCGCCGCATGGGTCGAGGCCGACGCCGACCCGTCCCGAGAGCGGCTCGTCGCGCTCCAGCGCCGCCGGTTGCGCGGGCGTCCCGTGGCGTCCCAGGAACTCCGTGCGGTCCGCCGTCCACGCCGTCTGCCGCCCACCGAGGTCGGCAAACGCCACCCGAGACGGAAAGTCCACGCTCCACGGGTTGCGGGCGAGCATGGCCCCGGTCGGCGGATCGATCTCGGTCACGACGAACGGCGCCGAGACGCTCCGCGAGGCGCCGAGGACCCACTCCACGTACGCCGTCACCGACAGCCGCCGGCGGCGCCCGGATGCGTTCGTCAGCGTGAGCCGCGAGATCTTGACGGGATCGTCGAGCGGCACGAGCTGCAGGAGCTCGAGCGCGACACCGTGGGAGCGATGCGTGAAGCGGCTGTAGCCCTGGCCGTGTCGCGCCACGTAGGTCTCGTTGTCCTGTCGGATCGGCAGCGCCGTTGCGCCCCACACCTCGCCGGTCTCGTCGTCGCGGACGTAGATGATCTCGCCCGAGGGGTCGCGCACCGGATCGTTCGACCACGCCGTGAGCTGGTTCTCCCGGCTGTTGACCGACCACGTGTAGCCCGAGCCCGACTCCGAGACCTGGAAGCCGAAGGCCGCATTGGCGACGACGTTGATCCACGGCGCGGGCGAGGCGCGCTCCCCGTCGAGCACCGTGACGTACTCCCGCCCCGCCGCGGCGAAACCGCCCAGGCCGTTGAAGAACTCGAGGTCCGGCCGCGAGAACGGGACGGACGCCGCCGACTTCCTCGTGACCGTGCGCCGCGCGGGTGCGACGGCCGCCGGCTCGGCGCGCTCGGCGCGCAGGACCTGCTCGGGCAGCGTTCCGCGCCGGCTCAACAAGATGGCGCGCGCGGCCGCCTGGAGCACGTCGCGCTGCGCGGGCGTCGTGAGATCCGCGCGCACGATGAACACGCCGCCACGCGCCGCGCGCCCGGTGGCGGCCGCGTAGGTGGGGCTCGTGCGGACGACGGTCTCGAGCAGCGTCTGCAAGTCCTGCACGTAGGAGGGGGGGTGCTCGTTCAGGATCACCAGATCGACCGCGAGCTGCTTCATCCGCCAGTACTCGTGGGCGCGGAGCAGCTGCCGCACGATCTCGACGTCGTCGACCTCGTCGATCCGGACGAGGACGATCGGCGTGTCGCCCGAGATCCCGTGCGCCCACAACGCCGCCGGGCCCTCCGCGTGGCGCGCGAGCACGTCCGCGGAGGCGCGCAGCGTGCGCTGGGGATAGAGGATGTGGGCGGCGAGGCTCTGAAAGAGGTGCGCCTCGTCGGGCTTGACGCCGAGGTGATGCAGCTGGACCTGCGCCTGCGTCCACGCCAGGGTGGCGGCGCGGTCGAAGGTGGCCGCGTCGCGGTACTTGTCGGCGAGCGCGACCGCCTCGTCGCGCGAGGGCGCCACGAGCGTGGAGAACACGACGCGGACCGTCTGGCCCGGCCGCAGCCGCACGCGGTGTCGAAGACTCACGATCGGATCGAGCACGGTGCCGACGGTGTTCGACAGCGGCCCGCCGTCGAGGATGGCCTGCGGCGTCCCGATGTCGCGGCCCCGTCCGAGGAACCGCGCCCGATCGGTCTCCCACTGCAAGGCGCCGATGGCGTCGCCCTCGATCCGCGCGACGTGCGCCAGCCACACCGGCGTCTCGTCGGCCGAGCGCGGGCGCCGGGTGGCGAGCAGGGCGTCCAGCTCGGGCAGCGCCTCCGTCTGCACGAACAGGTTCGAGAAGGCGGGGTGCGCCGCGTCGGCCTCCGGCTCGGCCAGCACCACCTCGGCATACGAGGTCACGTCGATCTCCCGCGTCCGCGTTCCGTGATTGGTCAGCGAGACGCGGCGCATCTCGGCGTCGTCTTCCGGCGAGACGATCACCTCCAGCGTGGTGGCGATGCCACGATCGCGCCGCACGATCTCCACGCGGTCCTCGGCGAACCGGACCTCGTAACGGTCGGGCGCCCGCGCGGTCGGCTGATACCCGGCCGACCAGGTCTCGCCGGTCTGCACGTTGCGCAGGAAGACGTAGGTGCCGGCCGCGTCGCGCGTGACGTCGTCGCGCCAGCGCGTGACCGCGAGGCCCTTGAAGCGGCTGTAGCCGGATCCCGCCGCCGTCATCATCACGGCATAGCGCCCGTTGGACAGCAGATGGGTGCGCGGTGTCGCCGCGTGGGGCGAGGTGAACCGGCGGACCACGGCGGGGACGAGCTCCCGGACGTCGGCGGCGCCGCTCACCTCGTCGCGGCGCGGACGCGTGACGGCGACGTCCCGGGGGGTGCGTTCCTGCAGCAGGAGCTCGGTCGCCTGCACGATCGGCTCGGCGTGAAAGCGCGCGCGCATCGCCCCGTCGTGCAGCACGTTGGCGATGGCCACGATCAGCATGCCCTGGTGGTGCGCCATGTAGGTGCGGACGATCGCCACGCCCGTCCCCTCGGGCCGCCGCTGGGCCGTATAGTCGAGCGCGTCGTAGAAGCCGTACGCGCCCAGCGCGCCGGCCTCTTCGAGACGCCGGAAGTTCTGGACCGCCGCCGACGGGTCGATCATGGCCGCCAGTCCCGTCGCGTAGGGCGCGATGACCACGTCGTCGACGAGGCCGAAGCGCAGCCCCAGACCCGGCACGCCGAAGTTCGAGTACTGGTAGGTCATCTCGAGGTCCCGGACGTTGTAGCTCGACTCCGACACGCCCCACGGCACGCCCCGCTCCGCGCCATACGAGATCTGGCGCGCGACGACGAGCTCGCCGGTCTGGGCGAGCAGGCTGCCCGCGGGCACGCGCATCACGAGGGCGGGCATCAGGTACTCGAACATCGATCCGGACCACGAGACGAGGACCGAGTCGCTCTCCACCGGCGTCAGCGCGCGACCGAGCCGGAACCAGTGCGACACCGGGACGTCGCCCCTCGCGATCGTGAGAAAGCTCGTCAGCCGCGCCTCCGAGGCCAGCAGGTCGTAGCGCCCCGGGTCCAGCGTGCCGTCCGAGACGCGATAGCCGATCGCGAAGAGCTTGCGCGCGGGGTCGAAGAGAAACGCGAAGTCCATGGCGCCGACGAACGTCTGGGCACGCTCGGCCAGCGTCGCGAGACGCTCGGCCAGCGCCGGCGCCGGGGTCTGCAGATCGCGCAGATGGCTCTCGACGCACGCGCGCAGCGCCTCCGCCCAGTCGACGACGGGCTGCGCGCTCTCGGCATGCTCCTCCGCCATGGAGCGGGCGATGGCCATCACCATCCGGGCGCCGGCCTCCAGCTCCGCCAGCCACCCTGCCCACGCGCCGGGCGTGTGGCCGCTGCTCTCGATGGCGGCCGCCATGATGTCGAGCGCCCGCTCCAGACGCCGTCGGGTCGCCGCCGGCGGGCCCGCCCGATCCGCCAGCGCGTGGAGCGATTCGCGGACCAGCGACACCCCGTCCTCGATGCCGGCCAGCGCCGCGCCGGGCGGCCGCGGGGCGGCCATCTCGCGACACGCCTGGGCGAGGGTGATGAGATGACCCGCGAGGTTGCCGCTGTCGACCGACGAGACGTAGCGGGGATCGAGCGGGCGCAGATCCCGCGTGGCGTACCAGTTGTAGAAGTGGCCACGAAAGCGCTCGAGCCGCAGCATCGTCTGAAGCGTCGCCTCGAGCCGCTCGACGGTGTCCACGGTCCCGAGCCAGCCGAAGTCGCGCGCGGCCACCGTGGCCAGCAGGTAGAGTCCCAGGTTCGTCGGCGACGTCCGGTGGGCAACCACGGGGTGCGGATCCTCCTGAAAGTTGTCGGGAGGCAACGCATGGTCCTCGGCGCCGACGAACGTCGTGAAGAAGCGCCAGGTGCGGCGCGCGATCAGCCTGAGCGCGCGCGCCTCGACCGCCGACGGCGCCTTGGTGCGCACGGCCAGCCACGGCAGGCTGCTCCAGCGAGCGACCGCGGGTGACGCCGCCCAGAGGACAAGAAACGCGAGCGCGATGGGCCACGCCGCCGGACGGACCCACACGCTGAGGACCGCGGCGACGCAGGCCAGGGTGACGCCGCCTCCCATTCGCCGGTAGAACCCGCGCAGGTCCAGGCGCAGCCCGGCCTTCGCCTGCGCGGCCGTCGTCCACTCCAGCCGCTTGCGATGGGTCACGCCGACGCGGACCACCGTCCGCACGATCGCGTCGGTCATCAGCCAGGCCTGGTACGCCAGCAGCGTCGTCACGAACGCCGTCTGCGAGGCGGCGAGCGCGAGGTCGCGGCCGACGGCGCGCACGTGGCTGCGCTTGGAGATCCCGCGGCCGCGCGGGATGGCGCCGGTGAGCACCGGCAGCAGCGTCGGGAGCCCGATGGTCGCGACGACGAACGCGGTCCACATCGCGGGCCCGCCGGCCGGCAGCGTCCAGCCGACGGCCAGCGTGAGCAGCGCCGCCGGCGCCGACAGCGTGCGCCGGAGGTTATCGAGCATCTTCCAGCGCCCGATGGCCGGGATCGAGCGGGCCCCCGAGGCGAAGATCCACGGCAGCAGCTGCCAGTCGCCGCGGGCCCATCGGTGCTGACGGGCGGAGGCCACGCCGTAGTGCGACGGGGCATGCTCGAAGAGCTCGACGTCGCTGACGAGGCCGGCGCGCGCGAACGCGCCCTCGAAGAGGTCGTGGCTCAGCATGACGTTCACCGGGACGCGGCCCGTCAAGGCCGCCTCGAAGGCGTCGACGTCGTAGATCCCCTTGCCGGTGTACGAGCCCTCGCCGAAGAGGTCCTGGTAGACGTCGGACGTGGCCGCCGCATACGGATCGACGCCGGCCGGGCCCGCCGACAGGCGCTGGAAGACCGAGCTCTCGCCGCCGGGCAAGGGCGGCGTGATGCGCGGCTGGAGCACGCCGTAGCCTTCGACGATGCGGCCGCAGCGCGCGTCGAAGCGGGGTCGATTGAGCGGATGCGCCATCGTGCCGACCAGACGCTTGACGGCCTCGCGCGGCAATTGCGTGTCCGCGTCGAGGGTGACGACGTAGCGGACGTCGGGCGGGACGCCGTCCCCGGCGCCGTTCACGGGCACGAAGCTGGTGTCGGTCGCGCCGCGCAGGAGGCGATTGAGCTCGTGCAGCTTTCCGCGCTTGCGCTCCCAGCCCATCCACATCCGCTCGCCGGCGTTCCAGAGCCGCCGGCGATGGAAGAGGAGGAAGCGGTCGCTGCCGCCCGGTGCTTCGCCGTGACGTCGGTTGAGACGTGCCACGGCCTCGCGCGCCGCGGCGAGGGTGTCGTCGTCCCCGGGCATGCATTCCGCCGTCGCGTCGGTCCAGTCGGACAGGACGGCGAAGCGGAGATTGCCGTCGGGATTCGACAGGTAATGCACCTCCAGCCCCTCGATCTGCGCCGCCGCCTGGACGGCATCGGTGAGCAGGGTCGGCACGACGACGAGGGTCCGCAGCGTGGCCGGCACGCCCTCGCGCAAGTCGAGCCGCGGCAGGACGGTCGGCGGAAGCAGGGCCGCGAGAGAACGATTCACGAGCGCGATCACCAGGTCGGACGCGGGAACGAGCGCCAGACACCCGAGCGCGAGCAGGATCGCCGGGCCGACGCCCGAGGCCGCGGTCCGGACGAGGAGGACCGCCAGGAGGCATGCCGTGAGCACGGCGATCGTTCCGAGATAGGCTGGAACCGCCGCCCCGACGAAGGCCCGAAGCCACCGGCGCATCGGGGGGCCGCGGAAGCGGAGCGACTGCTCGAAGCTCGCCCGCCCGTTGCCGACGAGGCAGTAGCCGACGTCGTGGTGCCGGGCGTCGGGCGGCCCGCCCGGGTCCCCCACCCCCGCGCGTTCCGCGTAAAGCGCCGCCGCCCGCGCGACGTCGAGCTCGGACCGACGCGAGCCGCGCGCGAGCTCTTCGATCG
>Ga0137409_10000567_pt1 | contig 40770 bp, 34 predicted proteins | sample CZODoug1_16funga_FD_122059 | JGI IMG/M metagenome (GOLD analysis project Ga0137409, IMG submission 122059) | Vadose zone soil fungal communities from Angelo Coast Range Reserve, California, USA - CZODoug1_16fungal (Hybrid Assembly) | ecosystem: Environmental > Terrestrial > Soil > Vadose zone...
CTGGGGCTTCTCGTGTGCGCGGCCGTCTACTACCCCGGACTGCACGGCGATTTCGTCTTCGACGATTGGCCCAACATCATCCTGAACAAGCGCCTCCAGGTAGACGAGCTCACCGTCGACGCCGCGCGCTCAGCCGCTTTTTCGATGGATTCCGGAGCTCTCAAGCGACCGGTCAGCATGCTGAGCTTCTGGGCGAACTACTACACCACCGGTCTCGATCCGTTCTACTTCAAGCTCACCAATCTCGCCATTCACTTGCTGAACGGCGTTGGACTGTTCTGGCTCGCGAGGCTATTGCTGCAGCGCTTCGCCGCGACCAACGCTGCGCTCACCCCGGCCGCGCGTGACGCCATTGCGCTCGCCACCGCGCTCGTTTGGCTCCTGCATCCGTTGAACGTGACGAGCGTGCTCTACGTCGTTCAGCGCATGACCAGCCTGTCGGCCACGTTCCAAATATTCGGGCTCGTGAGCTACCTGCTGGGACGCCGGCGCCTCGAGCGCGGTGAGTCGGGATTCCCGCTGATATTGGCGGGCTTCGCGGTGTTTGGTTGTCTCGCGGTGCTCGCGAAGGAGAACGGCGCGCTGCTGCCGCTCTATGTGGCGGCGATAGAGCTCGGGTTGTTGCGTTTCTCGGGCGTCGAGCGAGCGGCGCGCCGCAAGCTGCAGGCGTTTGTCGTCGTAACCGCCGCTCTGCCGCTGCTTGCGGCGGCGGTATTCGTCGCGCTGGATCCGGAGTGGCTGCTGCAACAGTATCAGCAGCGCGCCTTCACCCTCACGGAACGCCTCCTCACGGAGGCGCGTGTGCTTTGGCTCTACCTCGGCTGGCTCGTTGCGCCGACGCGCGCGAGCCTCGGCCTTTTCCACGATGACGTGGCGACGTCTCACGGCCTGCTCGATCCGCCGACCACGTTGGCCGCTATCGTGGGGCTTGTAGCGGTTTGCGCCGCGGCGGTCCGGCTGCGCAACCGCGCTCCGTTGTTCACGTTCGCGGTGCTCTGGTTCCTCGCCGGCCACGCGCTAGAGTCGTCGGTGATCAGCCTCGAGCTCGTGCACGAGCATCGCAACTATCTGCCGATCTTCGGGCCGTTGCTCGCGGCTGCCTACGGGCTCTGGCGCGTTGCGGCGCGCACGCCGGCGATGGTGCGGTACGCGATCCCGGGCGTTCTCCTGCTGGCATGCTCGGCCGTCACCTTCGGGCGCGCGCTCGATTGGAGCGACCTGCAAACGCTACAGTTGGCGTCGGCCCGCGATCATCCGAGCTCGCCGCGCTCGAACCATGAAGCCGGGAGCGCGCTCGGCAATCTCGCGCTGCGCGACCCGGAGCTCGCACCCCGAGTTTACGACGAGGCCAAGCGCTATCTCGAGCGTGCGGCGGCACTTGACGAAGCGTCGACGACCTCGCTGTTCGGGTTGATCCTGCTCGATGCCACGGTCAAACGGCCGGTCGACGAAGCGGAGCTCGATCGTCTGGCGGCGCGATTGGGCACCGTGCCGCTTCGAGCCACGGTGGTCGAGCAGTTTCGATCGTTGGTCGATTGGACGACGCGAGGCATAGTCATGCTGCCCGAGCGGTCCGTGAGTAAGTTGTTCGAGTCGGCCCTCGACAATCCGACCGCCGACCGTCCGACCAGGGCGGCGCTGCTGTCGGTGCTCAGCGGCTACCAGTACAGCGTCGGCAATGGACAGGACGCGGTGAGCTTGGCGATCGCGGCCGTCGAGGAAGATCCGGCGCAGCCCGTTCATCACATCAGCCTGGCAAAGCTCGCGACGCTGCTCGGAAATTTCGAGCTCGCGGCCAAGGAGATCGAAGCAGCCAAACGCACCGACGCGCTCGGGCGGTTCGACCGCGAGCTGCAGACAGTTGCCCTAGCTCTCGAGAAGGCGGACAGTGAGTCGGACGCCGCAGCCCCCGATCTCGCGCTGCGTTAGCCGACTACTTCCAAAGCGACAGACTTTGCGTCGCGGTAACACGATCTTCTTGGAACTCTGCGATGCACACTCCCGCGTCAATCTCGATCGTAATCCCCGCGCGTAACGAAGAGGCCTCCCTCAAGGACTTGCTGCCGGCGCTGCGACAGCGGTATCCCGGCAGCGAGATCGTCGTCGTCAACGACGGCTCGACCGATGCGACCAGCACGAGCGCGCAGCGCGTCGACGCCGTCGTGGTCGAGCACCGCTACGGCATGGGCAACGGTGCCGCCGTGAAGTCGGGCGCGCGCGCCGCCACGGGCGAGGTTCTCGTCTTCATGGACGGGGACGGCCAGCACGAGCCGGCGGACATCGCGCGCCTGCTCGAGCAACTGGACGCCGGATACGACATGGCCGTGGGCGCGCGAAGCTCGAGCTCCCAGGCGAGCGTCGGCCGCTCCTGGGCCAATCGCTTCTACAACAGGCTCGCGAGCTGGATGACCAATCTACCGATTCTCGATCTCACGTCCGGGTTCCGCGCGGTCCGCGCCGACAAGTTTCGCGAGTTCCTCTATTTGTTGCCGAACGGCTTCTCATACCCGACCACGATCACGATGGCGTTTTGCCGGGCGGGATATTCGGTCACGTACGTGCCGATCGAGGCGGGCAAGCGAATCGGGCGAAGTCACATCCGGCCGCTGCACGACGGCGTGCGATTTCTGTTGATCATCTTCAAGATCGGCACGCTCTACTCGCCCCTCAAGCTGTTTTGCCCCGTGAGCGCGGCGTTCTTTCTGCTCGGACTGGGCAACTACATCTACACCTACGTCGTCGACAGCCGCTTCACGAACATGAGCGCCCTCATGTTCACCACGTCGGTCTTGGTGTTCCTCATGGGCCTCGTGTCGGAGCAGGTCACTCAGCTGATCTATAGGCCCACGCATCACGAGCTCCAGACCGCCGCCTCGAGCTCGACGTCGGCCGGCTCCCTGTCGTTGAGAAAGACCGGGAACGTGCGACAACCGTAATCGCAATGCGGTTCCCCTTCGGTCAAAACTGGCGATCCTTCCTGTCGCACGTCGGCGAGAAGCGCGTCGCTGTCGCCGAGGACGCGCTACGGCAATCGCTCGGAAGAACCTCGCTGTCCGGCTGGCGTGCGCTCGACATCGGCTCGGGCAGCGGACTCTCGAGCCTGGCAATGCGGCGTCTCGGCGCCCATGTCGTCTCGTTCGACTACGACCGCGACTCAGTTGCCTGCACCGAGGAATTGCGGCGACGATACGACGGCGGCGATCGAAACTGGGAAGTCTTGGAAGGCTCGGCTCTCGACGCCCAGTTCATGAGCGCACTCGGCACGTTCGACCTGGTCTACGCGTGGGGCGTGCTCCACCACACCGGCGCGATGTGGCGAAGCATCGAGCTCGCGCAACAGCGCGTGGCCGCCGGCGGCGTGCTGCTGATCGCGCTGTACAACGATCAGGGCTGGCGATCGCGAGTGTGGTATCACATCAAGCGTTTGTACTGTAGTCATGCGCTCGGGCGCGCGCTCGTGTGCGCGATCTTCTATCCGTTGTTCGCCCTATATGCGATTGGGGTCGACCTAGTCCATCTACGCGCGCCGGGCAGCCACATGCGCGAGTACGGACGCACCCGGGGGATGTCGATCACGCACGACTGGCGCGACTGGCTCGGGGGCTATCCGTTCGAGGTCGCGCGGCCGGAGGAGATCCGCGCGCGACTCGGGGCGAGCGGGTTCTCCGTCGTGCGGGAGCAGCTCACACGAGGCTGGGGTTGCAACGAGCTCGTGCTCGCGAAGAGCGGGCCGCCGTAGCCGCGGTCGAGCCAGTGGCTACCGCGTTCGTCCATCGCGTTCGCTCCGACGAGCTGGATCTCGCGCTCCCCTATCTCCCCGCGCGCGGCCGCGTCCTCGAGCTGGGGGCGGGCGACGGCTGGCAGGCGCAGGAGCTCGCTCGGCGGGGGCTGGTCATGACCGCCGTGGACGTCCGCACCGCGCGGCGCCCCGCGAAGCAATTCTTCCCGGTCGTGCACTACGATGGTCGCTCGCTGCCGTTTCCGGACCAAAGCTTCGACGCGATCTATTCGTCCAGCGTCCTCGAGCACATCGTCGATTTTGAATTCGTCCAGGGGGAGCTCGCGCGGGTCCTGCGGCCGGGAGGCGTCGCCGTCCATTGCGTCCCATCGGGCACGTGGCGTTTCTGGACGAGCGCTAGCCATCCCGTGTACGCGGCCCAGTGGGGGCTGCGCTGGCTCCGCGGTAGCGTGGAGCTCAATCCCGCGCCTGCTACGGAGAGCAGCGCAACCACGCCGGCGAAATCGATTTGGCACGGACTGCTCCCGCCGCGGCACGGCGAGCACGGCAGCCTGCTGAGCGAGCACTGGCTGTTCAGCCGGAACGGGTGGAGCCGGCGCTTCCGCGAGACGAACTGGCGAATCACCGCCCTGCTTCCCACGCAGCTCTTCTACACCGGCAACGAGGTGTTCGGCCTACGGCTCGGCAGCGCCACGAGGCACCGTCTCGCCGCGCTGCTCGGCAGCAGCACGCTGATCTACGTGCTGGCTCCCGGCGGCACCGCATGAGACGCGCGGAAACCGAAAGCCCCCGACGGAGCCCGTCAGGCGCGCAGCGGCGCGAAGGCCTCGATGATGTTGCCGCCGTCATGGAGACGGTCCGCCAACCCGAGCCCCACGCGCAAAATCCAGTTGCGCGCGCTCGGCGGCCAGAGCGGTGTCTTGTCGGGATTGAACGTCGTTACGCGCGCAGGCTCGTAACCGGCCTTTCGAAGCATCTTGCCGAGAGAGCTCGGCGTGAAGAAATACGTGTGGTGAAGCGAGTAGGCATCGAACTGCTTCTGCCGACCGCCTACGGCGAGCGCGCGCCGCATCCTGTCGAGATCGTTGTCGAACTGCTGCGGAACCTCGAGCACGAGCAGCCCGTCGGTCTTCAGCAACGCCTGACACCAGCGCAGGTGAGCGAGCGGATCCGGCATATGCTCGAGCACATGATTCATGTGCACCAGATCGAATTGCGACGGCTGTAAGTCGCCGGCTTGCTCGGCAGACAGCAGCTCGATGCCGAGGCGCGTCCGCGCGGATGCCCTGGCGTCGCTCGACAGCTCGACACCCTCTCCATCGTGGCCGGCGGCCCGCGCGAGCGCGACGAACTCACCCGTGGCGGCACCGTAGTCGAGTACGCGAAGCCGTCCGTCGCGTCGCAACATGGTCGCGGCGCGATCGAGACGCCGGCGCAGCCAGTCGAGCCGATCCGCGATGACGCCGTCGTACCTCTTGGGCGAGGCCCCCTCGCCGCCGAAGTACACTGCGTCGCTGTAGAGCAAACGATAGCCGTCCGCGTCGGGCCGGGGGCTGAGCCACCGCAAACCGCACTCGGGACAGCGTTGGACCGCGTACGGATCGGGTAAGGCCAGCAGGCTCTTCCAGCGGTCGTCCTCCGTCCCGGCGACGCCGCACAGCACGCACGAAGTCACGAGCTCGGTTCGAAGTGCGGCCAAAGCTTGTTGCCAACGCTCCATCACGTCGCCGTCCGTTTGTGAGGAAACAGAGCCGCCGCGAGCAGCAGCGCGCCCGCGATGTTCGCGCCGCGGAATAGGAATGCGAGCGCGAGCGCCTGGTCGACGGGCAACTCGTTCACGCGGCCGAACCCGGTCACCAGCGCCTCGAGCACGCCGAAGTTGCCGGGAAACAGAGCAACTATCGACGACGCGTATACCACGCACGCCAGACCGAGCGCCGCGGGCAGCGTGATCTCGACGCCGAATTGCCGATACCCGAGATAGAACACGGCGGCGCTGAACACGTACTGCGACAATACTCCCACGGCCGACGGCACCGTCGGCAGCGCTATCGCATTTTCCGCGTGGCGAGCGAGCGCGGAGGCTCGGGTCTTGCCGAGAGTGCGCGCGACGACGCTCCGCAGCAACGGCAACGCTTGCGATACGGCGGCGAACGCGCCAAGCGCACATACCGCGGGAATCGCCAGCTTGGCTGAGCCGAGCCCGAGCATGCTGATACCTGCCACGAGCAGCCCGAGCCACAGACTCGCGAAGATCTGGCGGACCGTCGCAATCGAAGCGTCGGCGACCGGCACACCCATTCGAGCGAGGAGCGCCACACGCACCGCGAGACCCGGTTGAAACGGCCCGAGGTAGTTCACGAGAACGCCGACGGCCCAGACGCCGCTCATTGCCGGGAGCCCGGGGCCATCGTTGCGCTGGAGAAACGACTTGAACGTCCGCGCCTGAACGACGATCGCGAGCGCCATGAGCGCCGTCACCGCCGCAAACGTGACGCCGTGCGCGCGCCAAATCGCGGCGAGCTCGGACCAGCGCACGACGATCAGCACGGCTGCACCCGCAACCAGCACGAGATATGCCGCTTCTCGCCAGCCGAGGCGGGGGAAGCTCATGGGCCGGTCTCCGCGGCGCCGTGCAGCATCAACGAGAGGTACTGGCGTGCCACGGTTTCCGGCCGGTACGCCGCCAGCGCATCGGGGCGCTTCGCCATCGGCGCGCCGAGCTCCGCGTCCATCGCGCTTGCGAGCGCGACATGATCACCCACCGGCGTCAAGCGGCCCAAACGTCCGTCCTCCAAGATCTCGCGCGGGCCCGAAGGGCAGTCGGTCGCAACCACCGGCACACCGAGCGCCAAGGCCTCGAGCAGCACGTTCGGCCATCCTTCCCAACGCGAGGACAGCACCAGCAGCGCCGCGCGGGCGAGGACAGGGTACGGATTGGACAACGCTCCGAGGAAGTCCACGCGTGCTTCGAGGCCGAGCTCGCGCGCGAGCGCGAGCAAGGTCGCGCGGTCGTCGCCGTCGCCGACGAACGCGAGCCGATGAGTCCGCCGCAGCCCGCTCGCCGCATAGGCACGAATGAGCGTGGACTGATCCTTTTGCGGCGCGAGCCGCCCGACGGAGACGACGTATGGCTCCTGCGGCGCATGGCTCGGCCCGGCCGCGGCCGCCGCGCGCACGCGCTGCTCGTCGATCGGGTTCGGAACGCGATGGACGAGCGCCCCTCGACCGACGAGATCCTTCAAGTCCTGCGCTACGCCGGCCGAGACGGCCAAGAGGACGTCCGCTCGTCTATACAGCACCGACATCAACCAGCGCGTAATCGCGCTCGGGGTGTTGTGCAGACTGACCGCTTCGCGAAGCGCGAGCCGCCCCGGACTCCCGGCGGCAAAGTGGGCAATCGCCGTGAGGAGATTGGTACCGGTCATCGTGCTCAGCACGACATCCGGGCGCGTGACGGACAGGTGACGGACGAGACGAGGAAACGCGGCGAACGCAAGTCCGACACCTCGCCTTGCCGACGGCAGCAGCGGGCGATAGTGGACCCCGTCGGGAACCTGCGCGGTCAGCTCGCCATCGTCGCACAAGCTCACGACCGAAACGTCGTGACCGCTCATCGCAAATCGCCGCGACAGCTCGAGGAGCACGCGCTGCGCACCACCCAACCGCAAGTCGGGCAGCACCACCGAGATCTTGAGGACGTCGCTCACGCTGCACGCTGCGACGGGGAACGCCAGCGCAGATAGGCGTACGCGAGCCACAGCGGTTGCGAATGATCGACCGAGCCGGCGCGATGCTCTTGGAGAAGTGCGCGCACTGCCACGCCGTCCACCGCGCCGGTGTCGCCGCCGGCCGTGAGCGCGAGCAGCTCTTCGCCGAGGCTCGCGCGCATCCAATGGGCGACCGGCGACGCGAATCCCTGTTTGCGCCGCGCCCAGACGAAGTCCGGCACGTGGCCGCGCATCGCCGCGCGCAGCAGGCGCTTGCCGCGATAGCCCGCAAAGTGCCAGCGCCACGGCAACCTGATGACGAACTCGACGAGCTCTCGGTCGAGGAACGGACTACGCGCCTCGAGCGAGTAGGCCATCGTCGCGCGATCGACCTTCGCGAGGATGTCCTGGGGGAGCCAGACGACCCAGTCCATCAGCATCATGTGCCGCAGCTCGTCGGGATCCGAAGGCCACGGGACCTCCGGTGCCGAGCTCGGCGGCGGCAGCGCGGGCGCGAGTCGGGCGAGCACCTCGGCACGAATAGCCGGCGGCGCGAGATACGAATGGTCCTTCTCGCGCGCGAGCGCCACGAACAAGTGGGCGCGTTTGCGGAGACTTCCGCTGTGGTGGGCGATCGGCTCGGGTGAACGCAGCACGATGCCCTCCACGAGCGAGCGCAGCGCAGCCGGCAGCCGCCGGTAGTGCTGCCGCAGCAGACGGCCCGCGTAGCGCGCATAGCCGCCGAATACTTCGTCTCCGCCGTCGCCCGTGAGAACGACCTTCACGTGACGCGCGGCCAAGCGCGCGACCAACGCGGTCGGGACCAGCGACGCGTCGCCGAACGGTTGTCCCAGCCGCTCCGGCAACGACGCCGCGAGCGAGCTCGCGAGCTCGGGCGAGAGCTCCTCGTCGAGATGCAGCGTCGCGAGCTCGCCGGCGGCCCTCGCGGCCGGCTGCCGCTCGTCATAGGTGGGCTCGGCGAAACCGGCCGTGAAAGTGCGCAGCCTCCCCAACCCCGAACGCTGCGCAAGCGCGCAGACGACGGTCGAATCGACTCCGCCGGACAGGAACGCCCCAACCTCCACGTCCGCAGCCACCTGCCGGCTCTTGACCGCCGCGGCGAGCCGCTCGCGGACCTCGTCGGCTGCCTGGTCGAAGCTGCCCCGCCAGGGTTCGAGCGACGGCGACCAATACCGTTGCGACGAGAGCGCGCCGTCCGCGCGGCGTGTGAGCGTGTGCGCGGGAAGGACCTCGCGAATGCCGGCGAGGCAGGTCGCACCGGGCAGCGTGTAGCCGAACCGGAAGTAATCGCCGATCGCCGCCGGATCCTCGCTCCGACCCGCCTCGGGCAACAGCGCGGCCAGTGCCGGCAGCTCCGAAGCGCATGCGAACGCCGAACCCGTCGCGCAGTAGTAGAGAGGTTTTTTGCCGAAGCGATCGCGTGACAGCAGCACGTCGCCGCTCATGGCGTCGTGGAGGGCAAACGCCCACATACCGTCGAGACGTGCGACGAAGCGCGAGCCTTCGAGCACGAGGCCCGCCAATAAGACCTCGGTGTCGCTCGAATCGCGAAACTGCCACCGACCGGACAGCTCCCGGCGCAGCGCGGCAAAGTTGTAGATCTCGCCGTTGAACGCTAGCGTCCAACGCTGCGTGGGATCGCGCAGCGGTTGTTGCCCGCCGGCGAGATCCACGATCGCGAGACGCGTGTGCCCGACCGCACTCGCGGGACCCTCGAGCACGTTGGACGCATCCGGACCGCGATGTCGGAGGGAGCGCACGGCGGCCTTCAGTCGCTCGCGCCGCTCGTCCAGGGACAGCTCGGGCGCGAGCAGGAACGCCACGCCGCACATCAGCGGGCGCCTCCGCGTGGCATCGCGACCGCACGCCGGAACAGGGTCGCATAGCGGGAGCCCGTGCTCTCCCACGTCTGCCCGTCGCGCGCCGCGGCGGCGCGAGCGGCCGCGGCGCGGCGCTCGCGTCCCGCCGGATCGGTGCAGGCTTCGTCGAGCGCAGCGGCAAATCCCGCGACGTCGCCGACGGGCACACACCAACCGTTCGCGCCAGGCACGACCAGCCCTCTGACGCCGGGCAAATCGGAAGAGATGACCGGCAACCCGGCCGCGAGCGCCTCGATCACGGCGTTAGGGCGCCCCTCGGAGCGGCTCGGCAGAACTAAGACGTCGGCGTCGGCGAGAAACCCGGGAATCTGTGCGGGAGCGAGATCACCTACGAACCGCACGCAAGCGGCGATGCCGAGGCTTGCGGCGCGGTCGCGCAAGCTCTGTAGCTCGGGCCCACCGCCCGCGATTCTCACCTCGATCGCGCCACGGCACGCGCTTCGCGCGATCGCGTCGAGCAACACGTCGTAACCCTTGCGTGGGATCAGGCTTCCCACCGCACCGACCCGTAGGCGATCGCGCTGCGGCGGCGATCGAACGACCGCGAGGAAGGACGCGTCGACGCCGTTCAGACACACCTCGATGTCACCCTTCCTGGCGGGATAGCGCTCCGCGAGCTCCCGCGCCATTGCTTCGGAAACGCACACGATCAGCGCGCTGCCGCGAACCGCGACATGGAGCAGCCAGCGATCGAGCGCGGAACGCCGCGCCCTCGCGACGTCGTCGCCGCGAAGCGTCGTGACGAGCGGCCGGCGCCAGAACAAAGCCGCCGGCCACGCGATGGCGCCGCACACGGCCCAGTTGGCGTGCACCACGTCGCAACGCCGCGCCTCGATGAGGCAACGCCACCACAAACCTGCCAGCAAGAACGGAGCGAGGAGAACGCGCCACGGTGCGCGACGCAAGCCCGACGCAACGCCACCCGATTGTTGCGCGAGCACGCGGCAGCGCGTCGGCGCGTAACGGACCGGTCGCAGCCGAATGCGGGCGTCGTCCGGCGCCTCCACTCTCGCGCCGTCATCCGCGGGACAGATGACGTCGATTCGCCAGTCCTCCTTCAAGTGCTCGTACAGCCGACGAACGAACACGCCGGCGCTTGCGCCCGGCCGCAAGGGGAACGAGGTCGTCACGGCCAGCACGTGCATCGGAGGGTGCTATGGCGCCCGGTGAACCGCACTCTGCGGCTCGCGACAGCGGCTCGCGACGCGCGGCGGAATGGAGAAGGTCGCCCGCTGGCGGCGCCGAAGCCGCGCCGGAAGGGTATCTCGAATCTCCTCAGTCATCGTTCGCACAACCACTGGAACCATGTGCCGACTCGGTAACCCGTGAATCTGCCGGTATTCTTCCGGTCGGATCGGAACCGTCGAGGCGGGATTTTCGCAGGATCAGCGATGAAGACCGCAAGGCCCGGCACCAGAGACGTTCCCCGTCGAATTCTACGCGCCGTCCTCCGACCGTCGTCGAGAACTGTTGCTCAATCGCTCCGTGAGCGTTGGCGTTGCGACGCCCATCACAGGCGCCCTGGCCGTCAACGCGGCATGATTGTACTCTGTCGATCTGCGAGCAGATCCTTGCCAGCGGCTCGAAGTCTCAAATGATCCGGAGAAACCGCGGAGTCGAGCTGGGGGTCACGCTCATCGAGCTAGTGATCGTGATCGGCGCCACTTGCGTGATCATCGCAGTGGGTGTCTCCGGCTACCGCACATACACGATCCGGCGCGAAGTCATCGCCGGAATGCAGCTCGCGGAACACACGAAAGCAGCCGTCGCCGCCGCGTTCACGCAATCCCACGACGTGCCCGCCGACGGAGCCGGGCTCGCAACGTACACGCAGGGCGGCCTCGCAAAGAGCGGCCCCTTCGTCGAGTCGATCGACGTCGTCGACGGCAGGATCGACATCGTCTTCGGCAATGGCTCGCAACCGGCGATTGCCGATCGACGGCTGTCGCTCACGCCGTATGAGACGGCCGGTCTCGAGATCGTCTGGCTCTGCGGCAACGAGATTCCGGGGCCGGGTCTCGAACCGCTCGGATTCGCGAGCGGAGGCCGACAGCCGCTGCAGATCGCGACGACGGTGGAAGCTCGGTACCTACCTTCGCGCTGCCGCTGAGCCGAGGGGGCGCGTCCTCCGCGGCTTCCGTCAACCGCCGACAGGGCGGTGGACCCCCCCCTTGGACCGCCGTCACACCGTGCTTGGGAGCGCGCTGCGGGTCGAGCGGGCCGAGCGCGCGCGAGGCCCGAACCGGAGGCGGCGCAAGACCTAAATCTCTGTCACAAAAGGAGAAGCCCGCGGTTGACAGGCCCCAGGGATGGCGGTGAAAGTACAGCGCTTATTGTCAAGCTTGCGACGGGTCCGTAACGAGCGAAAGAATGGCTGTCACTGCCCCTCAAGGCCCCCTATCGGGTTTGCCCCGACGGCTCGTGCAAGACGGCATCGTATCCGAGGCCGACTTGAATGCGGCCCTCGAGGCCATTGGCGGCAAGAGCTCGCACCTCGTCCCCCACCTCGTGGCGAACCGGCTCGGCGACCCACGCCAGATCGCGATCGCGGCTTCGCACGAGTTCGGCGTGCCGCTGCTCGATCTCGACGCCGTCGATCTCGATCTCGAGGTCGTGAAGCTCGTCGACGAGAAGCTGCTCACCAAGCACCGGGTCCTGCCGCTGCTGCAACGCGGCAAGCGGCTGTACATCGCGATCAGCGATCCGACCAACCTCCAGGCGCTCGACGAGGTCAAGTTCCAGACCACGCTGCGCATCGAGCCGGTGGTCGTAGAGCAGGACAAGCTCGAGGCGCGCGTGTCGCGCGCGATCGAGGCCGTCGACACGACGATGTCGAGCTTCGAAGAGGACGACTTCGACCTCGAGAACCTCGAAGTCTCCGCGGGCGACGAGGAGGTTGGCGGCGACATCACCAACGCCGACGTCGACGACGCCCCGATCGTGCGCTTCGTGAACAAGGTGATGGTCGACGCGATCAAGCGCGCCGCGTCCGACATCCACTTCGAGCCGTACGAGAAGCACTTCCGGATTCGGCTGCGCCAAGACGGCGTGCTGACCGAGTTCGCGCGGCCGCCGGCCGCGCTCGCGATGAAAATCGCGGCGCGCATCAAGGTCATGGCGCGGCTCGACATCGCCGAGCGCCGCATACCGCAGGACGGCCGCATCAAGATGCGGCTGTCGAAGAATCGCTCGATCGACTTCCGCGTCAACACCTGCCCGACGCTATTCGGCGAGAAGGTGGTCTGCCGCTTGCTCGACCCGTCGAGCGCGCAGCTCGGCATCGACGCGCTCGGCTACGAGGAGCACCAGAAGAAGATCTACCTCGAGAATCTGGCGAAACCGTATGGAATGATCCTCGTCACGGGCCCCACGGGCAGCGGTAAAACCGTGTCGCTCTACACGGGCCTGAACATTTTGAACACGACCGACCGCAACATCTCGACGGCCGAGGACCCGGCCGAAATCAACGTGCCGGGCATCAATCAAGTGAACGTGAATCCGAAGGTGGGGCTCACGTTCGCGTCGGCGCTGCGCGCGTTCCTGCGCCAGGACCCGGACGTCATCATGGTCGGCGAGGTCCGCGACCTCGAGACGGCCGAGATCGCCATCAAGGCGGCGCAGACGGGTCACTTGGTGCTGTCCACGCTGCACACGAACGACGCGCCGAAGACGCTCACGCGACTCGTCGACATGGGCGTAAAGCCCTACGCGATCGCGAGCTCGGTGAGTCTCATCATCGCGCAGCGGCTCGCGCGCAAGCTGTGCAACAACTGCAAGGAGCCCGTCAACGTCCCCGCCGAGGCGTTGCTCAAGGAAGGCTTCACGCAGGCGGACATCGACTCGGGAATCACGATCTACAGCGCCAAGGGCTGCGGTCAATGCACGAACGGCTACAAGGGCCGCGTGGGCATCTACCAAGTGATGCCGTGCTCCGAGACGATCGGCCGCATCATCATGGAAGGCGGCAACGCGATGCAGATCGCGGTGACGGCGAAGAAGGAAGGCGTCGCCGACTTGCGCCAATCCGGACTGAAGAAAGTCAAGGACGGCATTACAAGTTTGGAAGAGATCAACAGGGTTACAATCGATTAGCGCGGCCTAGAGCGCCGGCGCTGGCGATTACCCGTTCTCCGTTGGAGACGTTCACGCATGGCTCAAACCGCGGCAGCGATCAACCAGGTCCCATTCACGTGGGAAGGCAAGGACCGTGCGGGCAAGACGGTCAAGGGCAAGCTCGTAGCGACCACCGAGCAGGCCGTCCGCCAGGAGCTCCGGCGACAGGGCGTCATGCCCACGCGCGTGCGCAAGCAGAGCAACCTGTTCCGCAAGAGGGGCAGCGTCACGGCAGCCGACATCGCGATCTTCGCCCGCCAGATGGCTACGATGATGTCCGCCGGCATTCCGCTCGTGCAGTCGTTCGACATCATCGGCGCAGGGCATGAGAACCCCGCGATGCAGAAGCTGATCCTCGCGATCAAGGGCGACATCGAGGGCGGCACCACGCTCGCGGACGCGCTCGGTAAGCATCCGCTGCACTTCGACGACCTGTTCGTGAGCCTCGTCTCGGCGGGCGAACAGGCCGGCGCGCTCGAGACGCTGCTCGAAAAAATCGCGACCTACAAAGAAAAGACCGAGGCCATCAAGAAGAAGATCAAGAAGGCGCTGTTCTATCCAGCCGCCGTCGTGGTCGTCGCCATCATCGTGACGGCCATCCTGCTGATCTACGTGATCCCCGAGTTCGAGTCGCTGTTCCAAGGATTCGGCGCGGACTTGCCGGCGTTCACCCGCATGGTCATCGATCTCTCCAAGTTCGTCCAGACAAGGGGTTGGATACTACTCATCCTCACCGTCGGCGCCATCATCGCCATCATCCAGGGGAAGAAGCGCAGCCGCGGCTTCAACCATTTCATGGATCGCGCGATGCTCAAGATCCCGATCATCGGATCGATCCTGAACAAGTCGTGCATCGCGCGCTACGCGCGTACGCTCGCGACCACGTTTGCCGCGGGCGTGCCGCTCGTCGAGGCGCTCGACTCGGTGGCCGGCGCCACGGGCAACATCGTCTACGAGACCGCGGTGAACAAGATGCGCGACGAGGTCGCCACCGGCCAGCGCTTGCAGCGCGCGATGGAGAACACCGATCTCTTCCCGAATATGGTCAACCAGATGATCGCGGTCGGCGAGGAATCGGGCTCGCTCGACGCGATGGCCGGCAAGGTCGCCGATTTCTACGAGGAGGAAGTCGACAACGCGGTCGACAGCATGTCGAGCCTTCTCGAGCCGCTCATCATGGGTATCTTGGGTGTGCTGGTGGGCGGTCTCGTCATCGCGATGTATCTGCCGATCTTCAAGTTGGGCCAAGTCGTCTAGCGTCATTCGGAGACCGCATTGGGCCGCGCTCGTGTCTGCGCCGCACCGCGTCAACGCGGCGCCTGAGCTCATCGTAACGTGGAAATCCTCGAGACCTGGCCGGCGTTGCTGTTCATCGCCAGCGGTTTGCTGGGGCTGCTCGTCGGCAGCTTCCTGAACGTCGTCGCCTACCGCCTGCCGATCATGATGGAGATCGACTGGCGCGCGCAGTGCGCCGAGCTCGCCTCCCAATCGTTCACTCCGCCGCCGCACGCGAAGGGCGGCAGATTCGATCTCATGTGGCCGCCGTCGGCGTGCCCGGGCTGCGGCGCGGCGATCGCCCCGCAGCACAACTTTCCCGTCGTGAGCTTCCTCTTCCTCCGCGGACGCTGTCCCGGCTGCGGCGCGAGGATCTCGCCGCGCTATCCCGTGGTGGAAGCCGCCGCGGGCGTGCTCGCGCTCGTCGTGGCCGTCGTGCTCGGCCCCACCTGGCAGACGGTCGCGGCGCTCGGCTTCAGCTGGACGCTGCTAGCGCTCACGCTGATCGACCTCGACCACAAGCTGCTGCCGGACTCCCTCACCTTGCCGCTGCTCTGGGCGGGCCTCCTGCTCGCGGCGTTCCCCGTGCACGGCGCGCCGCTCTTCACCGACTTGTTCTCGAGCGTGCTCGGCGCCGCGGCCGGTTACCTCTCGCTCTGGCTCGTCTACCACCTCTTCAAGCTCGCGACGGGCAAGGAAGGCATGGGCCACGGCGACTTCAAGCTGCTCGGCGCGATCGGCGCCTGGACCGGCTGGCAGATGCTGCCGCTCGTGATCCTCTTGTCCGCCGGGGTCGGCGCGGTGGTCGGCATCGCGATGATCGCGTTCGGCGGCCGCTCGCGGAATACGCAGATCCCGTTCGGCCCGTATCTCGCCGCCGCGGGCTGGATCGCGTTGCTCTGGGGCGAGCCGCTGATCACGCTCTATGAGCGAACCTTCTTCCCGGCCCGCTAGGGTGCATCGGGTCTTCAGCGTCGGCCTCACGGGCGGAGTCGCGAGCGGCAAGTCCCTCGTCGCACGGCAGTTCGTCCGGCTCGGCGCCGAGCTCGTCGACACCGACGAGATCGCGCGCGAGGTGGTCGTGCCCGGCGAGCCGGGGCTCGCCGCGCTGCGCGAGGAGTTCGGCGCCGGCGTGATCACACCGGACGGACAGCTCGACCGGCGCGCGCTGCGCAAGCTCGTGTTCGAGGACCCGGACAAGCGTCGCCATTTGGAGACGCTGCTGCACCCGCTGATCCGGGCTCGCACGCTCGCCCGACTCGAGGCCGCCTCGGGTCCTTACGCGATCGTCGCGGTGCCGCTGCTCGTCGAGACCGACTTCGGCGAGCTCGTCGATCGCGTGCTCGTCGTCGACGCGCCCGAGGACGCCCAGCTCGAGCGGTTGATGCGGCGCGACGGGCTGCCGCGCGCCGAGGCGGCAGCGATGATCGGCAGCCAAGCGAAACGCGCGACGCGTCTCGCCGCCGCTCACGACGTCATCGACAACGGCGCCGACGAGCGGGCGACGCACGCCCAAGTCGAACGACTGCATCATCTCTACCTCGATCTCGCCGAGCGCAAGACGCACACCTGACGTTCGCGAATTCGCGTTGCCGTGCGCAGCTCGGTCGCGCAGAATACAAGCATGAACTCCGCCGCCGAGCTGCCCGCCCTATCCGCCGAGCACGGGCTCACCCGGTTCGAGCAGCCGCTGTCGGAGCGGATGCGGACGTTCCTCCGGATCGAGTTCCTCTACGAGCAGCTGCTGTTCCACGTGGACGAGCCCACGGGGTTCGGCTCGCGGGCCGCCATCACGGCGCTGCTCGAGATCCTCACGATCCTGGGCCGCGGCGACGTGCGGGCCGACGTCTCGAAGGAGCTGGAGCGCCACGCCGAGCTCTTGAGCCGTTACCGCAGCCAGCCCGGTGTCGACCCGGCTCGCCTCACGGGGCTCATCGACAACATCGAGGACCTGCGTGTCCAGCTCACCGAGGCGGGGCCGCAGATCATCAACCCGCTCAAGGAGTGCGAGTTCCTCAATACGATCCGGCACCGCAGCGCGATTCCGGGCGGCACCTGCATGTTCGACCTGCCCGACTACGGCTATTGGCTGCACCTACCGGCGGCCGAGCGCCGGCGCCAGCTCGACGACTGGACCGCGCGCCTGAAGCCGATCTGCGACGCGGTGGCGGAGGTGCTGTGGCTCACGCGCGAGGCGAACGAAGCCTCCGAACGCGTCGGCACCGCCGGGTTCTACCAGCACAGCGTCGATCGCAACGAGCAACTGAACCTCGTGCGGGTGCTGCTGCCGAGCGCGACCGGGATCTTCCCGGAAATCAGCGCGGGGCCCCATCGATTCACGGTGCGCTTCCTGCGTTGGCGCGGCGTCGAAACTCGCCCGGTGCAGGTCACCCAGGACGTTCGCTTCCTGCTCGCCCTCTGTTGAGCGCGCGTAGCGCGTCCACGATCGGGCCGTCGGCCTCGAGCAGCGCCAGACTGTCGAGCTCCTCGACGGTGACCCACCGCAGCGGCTGGCCTTCGCGCGCCATGACCTCGCCGCGATAACGCCGCACGAGCCAGACGTCGAGCAGCACGCGCTTCTCGGGATAGTCGTGGACGAGCTCGAGGAGCGGCTCCGCCTCGAGCACCTCGATGCCGAGCTCCTCGGCGAGCTCGCGCTGCAGCGCCGCGACGCGATCCTCGCCTAGGGCGCGCTTGCCGCCCGGGAATTCCCACGCGCCGGCGCGATGGGTGCCGGAGAGGCGCTGATTCACGAGCCAGCGGCCGTGCGAGTCGCCGATCAAGCCGACGAGCACGTGCACCGGAGCTCCGCTCACCGCTTCAGCTCAGCCGGCCGTGACACTGCTTGTATTTCTTGCCCGAGCCGCAGGGGCACGGCTCGTTGCGTCCGACCTTCGGCTGCTCGCGGACGTACTGCGTGACCGGCTCCGGCGCTGGCTGCGGCCCCCGTGCGAAGCTGCCCTCGGGCATCGCGCCGCCACGCCCGGACGGGGGCGGCGGCGGCGGTGGCGCGACGAGCGACGGGGCGTCCGCGTGCTGGAACCGGAGCGTGCGCGGGTCCGGCGCGTCGGGCTCCACCGCCTGGACGTCCTCGGGCCTGCGAATCTGGATCTTCGACAGGATCGTGACCACGTCGTGCTTCACGCGATCGAGCATCGCGCTGAACATCTCGAACGCCTCGCGCTTGTACTCCTGCTTCGGGTTGCGCTGCGCGTAGCCGCGCAGGTGAATGCCTTGGCGCAGGTAGTCGAGCGCGCCGATGTGCTCCTTCCAGTGAGTGTCGAGCTGGCGCAGCATGATGCCCTTCTCGAGCTCCTGGATGAGCTTCGGACCGAGCTCGGCCGCTTTGCGCTCGTAGTCTTCGTCGGCCTGCTTGACCGCGAGGTTGCGCAGCGCCGCCTCGTCGAGCGTTTGGTCTTGCTCGAGCAGCCGCGCGGCGTCGAAGCGTATGCCGAACTCGCGCTCGAGACCCTTGCCCAAGCCCTCCTTGTCCCACTGCTCCTCGACGCTCTGCGCCGGCATGAACTCGTCGATGACCTTGTTCACGACCTCGGCCCGGATCGCCTTGATCGCGTCGCTGATCTCCTCCGCCTCCATGAGCTCGGAGCGCTGCTGGTAGACGACCTTGCGCTGGTCGTTCGCGACGTCGTCATACTCGAGGAGCTGCTTGCGGATGTCGAAATTGTGGGCTTCCACCTTGCGCTGGGCGCGCTCGATCTGCCGCGACAGGAGCTTGCTCTCGATGGCCTCGCCTTCCTTCATGCCGGCGCGCGAGAGCAGCCGCTTGATGCGCTCGGGGTCGCCGAAGATCCGCATCAAGTTGTCCTCGAGCGACAAATAGAAGCGGCTCGAGCCCGGGTCGCCCTGACGGCCCGAACGGCCGCGCAGCTGGTTGTCGATGCGGCGCGACTCGTGGCGCTCGGTGCCGACGATGTGCAGGCCGCCGTTCGTGAGGACCGTCGCGTTACGCTGCCGGAAATCCTGCTCGAGCGCCACGACCTGCTCGGGCGTCGGCTGCTCGAGCGCGTGCGTCTCGGCCTCGAGGTTGCCGCCAAGCTTGATGTCGGTGCCGCGGCCGGCCATGTTGGTGGCCACCGTCACGGCGCCGGGCCGGCCGGCCTCCTGGACGATCTGAGCTTCGCGCTCGTGGTACTTCGCGTTCAGCACCTGGTGCGGGATCTTGTGCTGCTTGAGCAGCCCGGACAGGAACTCCGAGGTCTCTACCGACGTGGTGCCGACCAGCACCGGCTGGCCGCGCGTGTGGCAGTCCTGGATGTCCTCGACGATCGCCTGGAACTTGTCCTTCGCGGTCAAGTACACGAGATCCGGCGCGTCGTCGCGGATCATCGGCTGGTGCGTGGGGATCACCACGACCTCGAGGTTGTAGATCTGCTGGAACTCGTACGCCTCGGTGTCGGCCGTGCCGGTCATGCCGGCGAGCTTGCCGTACATGCGGAAGTAGTTCTGGAACGTGATCGAGGCGACCGTCTGGTTCTCCTCTTTCACGTGCACGCCTTCCTTGGCCTCGACGGCCTGATGCAGGCCGTCCGACCAGCGCCGGCCGATCATCGTGCGGCCGGTGAACTCGTCGACGATGATGACCTCGCCGTCGCGCACGATGTAGTCGACTTCGCGCTTGAAAATGCCGTGAGCGCGCAACGCCGCCGTCAAGTGGTGCATGAGCCGGATGTTGCCCGGGTCGTAGAGGCTCTCGCCCTCGGCGAGAATGCCGGCGCGCGCGAACAGCTTCTCGACGTGCTCGTGGCCCTCCTCCGTGAGATGCGATTGCTTGGCCTTCTCGTCGATCGTGTAATCGCCGGGCACGACGAGGTCGGCGCGCGGCGGCTTCACGTCTGTGTCCGTCTCGACGAGATGCAGGCCCTCGTCCTTCGCCTTCGCGAGCGCGGCGCCGGTCGACATGACGCCGAGCGACTTGCCTTTGCGGTCGAAGACCTCGAGCTGGCTCGCCTCGATCTCGTCATTGGCCTTTCCCGGCGGCGGCTTGTGGAGCGTGAGCTGCGGGATCAGCTGGTTGATCCGCACGTAGAGCTCGGTGCTCTCCTCGGAGCGGCCGGAGATGATCAGCGGCGTGCGCGCCTCGTCGACGAGGATCGAGTCGACCTCGTCCACGATCGCGTAGACGAGCTTCCGCTGCACGCGGTCCTCGGGCCGGAACGCCAAGTTGTCGCGGAGGTAGTCGAAGCCGAACTCGTTGTTGGTGCCGTAGGTGATGTCGGCGGCGTAGGCTGCCCGCTTCTCGTCGGTGGGCTGGTTGCTCTTGATCACGCCGATCGTGAGGCCGAGGAACCGGTAGATGGGTCCCATCCAATCGGCATCGCGCTGCGCGAGGTACTCGTTGACGGTGACGAGATGGACGCCCTTGCCTGTCAGCGCGTTCAGGTACACGGCCAGCGTCGCGACCAGCGTCTTGCCCTCGCCCGTCCGCATTTCGGCGATCTTGCCTTGATGCAGCGCGATGCCGCCGATCAGCTGCACGTCGAAGTGCCGCATCTTCAGCGTGCGGCGCGAAGCCTCGCGGCATACCGCAAACGCCTCGGGCAGCAGCGCATCGAGGTCCTCGTCCTTGGCGTAACGCTGCTTGAACTCCTCGGTCTTCGCGCGCAGCGCGTCGTCGGAGAGGACGGTCAAAGCGGGTTCGAACGCGTTGGCGGCGGCCACGAGCGCCCCATAGCGTTTCAATAGCCGTTGGTTGCGGCTACCGAACACGCCGGTCATGAGTGACGAGACGGTGCTGAGCACGGGGGATCCTTGGAGTGTCGGGCGCGTAAAGCGGCCTATTCTAAGGACCTAGACCGCGTTTGGGCACCGTTGTTCGTGGTTCGTCGAGACCCGACGCAATAGGGCCGGATCCCGCTTTTTGCAAGGGCCGTGGGGCGGCAGCGCCCGACGCCGGACCCAATCAGGTCTGACCCCTTGGATCCGCTCCGCGAGACTGCCGGCGCCGGTCCGCGCTATTCGTCGTCAGTCGGATTGTCGACTGGGGTGGCGTCGACCACGGCCCGCTTGAGGGCGGCGGCATCGGCAGCGGTGGTGGCAGCCGAGATGTAGGTGAGCGGATCGACCTGCCGGTCGTTGAGCAACACCTCGAAGTGGAGGTTCGGTCCCGTGGCGCGCCCCGTGTCGCCCATCCGGGCGATGACCTGGCCCCGGTGCACCGTGTCGCCCACGGCGACGAGGTTGTCGGCGTTGTGCGCGTAGCGAGTGACGTAGCCGTTACCGTGGTTGACCTCGACGAGCTGACCGTAGCCGTAGCGTTGACCCGACCAAATCACGACGCCCGACGCGACCGCGACCACGTCGGCGCCTTGGCGGCCCGCGAAGTCGACGCCTTTGTGAAACGCGTGCCGGCCGGTGAAGGGGTCGGTGCGGCTGCCGAACCGCGACGAGATGTAGCCCGTCGTGACGGGCCGCCCCTCCGGTCGGACCTCGTCGCGGAGCTTGCGATTGAGCAACAGGTCCTCGAGCACAGTGAGCTGCCGGCCGCGATCCGCGAGCTGTCCGTCGAGCACGTCGAGGGCGCTAACGACGCCGCTGATCTGTGTGGACTGCGTGTCCGCGAGCGGCTCCTCGGGGCCGCCGAGCGACGGCTCCGACGTGAAGTCGAATTCGCCGTCCTTGAGCCCCGCCATCTGCGTGAGCCGCAGGCCGAGGGCGTCGAGCCGCACGACGTGGGCGTTCATCTGGCCGAGGCGCAATGCGAGGGCGTCGACACTCTGTTGCAAGGCGCGCCGGGTGCCGTCGACGACCGACTGCTGCTGCGCGAGCTCGGCGCGCCAAGCGCCGGCCTGGGCGCCGGGATTGCTGACGCCGAACGCCTCCGCCACCCGGAAGCCGCCGTAGAATACCCCGGCGCAGACGAGCAGGACGACGACGAAGACGCTGGCCCAGATGCGAGCCGAATCCAGCCGCATCTGGCCCAAATGGCCCCGATCCTTCGACAGGAGTATCAGCTGCATGCGGTGCCCGCGCTCCTGGATTTAGAGTTATTGTTCCAGCGCCCCGGGAGCTGCCGGCACGCCGCGCGAGTATAGCTGCTTTTGTTAAATGTCACTCGGCAACCCCGCTATCGTTGGAGAAGGCTCCGGCAGATCGGTGGCTTTGCGTCCCGCCCTTTCGAGCGGTTTGCCCAGATCGAGTGCTCGAAGAATGCCTAGAAACCGGCCCTCGCTCAAGCCGTTAGCGTCAAAATTCCGACATGGGTCTCAGAACGATGGGGAATGAACCGCGGAAGCTCGCCGACGTCATGACGGCGGGCGCGTTGGCCGACCTCGCACGCGAAGCCGAGCGTCGCCGAATGACGACAGCGGACGTTCGCAGCAAGTTGCCGCTCGCGGAGGGCGAGCATCTGGTGAGCGCGTCCACCAATGCCGCGGGCGAGCTCGTGCTCGTGATGGACTCGCCGAGCTGGGCCGCGCGGGTCCGCTACTGCGTCGCGGGGCTCGGCAACGCGCAGGTGCGAATCAGGGTGCTGCCGCCGAGCCGGTAGCGCCTCTTGCTAGGTTCCCGACGCGAAGTGCCCGAGCGAAGGCCGACTGGGCGTTCAGTGCCCGGGGGCGAGCTGATAGGAGACGGGCGAGCGGTGCTGCTCCTCGTCGAAGACCACTTCCTCGTACGAATCCGGGCACTCGAGCAACCGCCGCAGCAGCAGGTTGTTCATCTTGTGACCGGTTTTGAAGCCCGTGAACTCGCCGATCAGCGACGAGCCAAGGAGATAGAGGTCGCCGAGCACGTCGAGCACCTTGTGGCGCACGAACTCGTCGCGGAATCGGAGCCCGTCCTCGTTGAGCACGCGGTAGTCGTCCATCACGATCGCGTTGTCGAGGCTGCCGCCGAGCGCGCGCTCGAGGGCGCGCGAGGTCTCGAGGTCCTTCAAGAACCCGAAGGTGCGCGCGCGGCTGATCTCCTTCAGGAAGGCCGTGGTCGAGAAGTCCATGCTCATCGCCTGACGATGCTTGCGCAGCGCCGGGTGGTCGAAGTCGATCTCGACGTTCACCTTGAAGCCGTCGTACGGGTCGAGGCGCACCCACTTGTCGCCCTCGCGGACCTCGATCCGCTCGCGTATGCGCACGAAGCGCTTCGGCGCGTTCTGCTCTTCGATGCCCGCCGACTGCAGCAGGAACACGAACGGCGCGGCGCTGCCGTCCATGATCGGCACCTCGGCCGCCGTGAGGTCGACGAACGCGTTGTCGATCCCTAAGCCCGCCATGGCGGACAACAGATGCTCGACGGTGCCTACCTTCGCGCTCGCGTGCTCGAGCGTCGTGCCGAGCATCGTCTCGGTGACGTTCAGCGCGTAGGCGGGCACGTCGACAGGCTCGGGCAGGTCGAGCCGCCGGAACGTGATGCCGGAGTTCGCGGGCGCGGGGCGCAAGGTCATGTAGACCTTCTCGCCGCTGTGCAGACCGATGCCGGTCGCACGAATCGAGTCTTTCAAAGTGCGCTGTCGCACGCTGCCGTCACTCCTTAACGGTGCAGAAGGCGTCCCACCGGACGCTCAGGTCGTGGTGGGCTCGAGAAGCTCGGAGGCCGCGGGACCAACCCCTGTCACGGCGGCGCGGCAAACTACCATAGCGCGATTCGGCGCGGCAAGGAAACGCCGCTCGCGCGCGAGTCGTGGCTCACTTTGGCCGCGCGATGCGCGTGACGGCTGCGGACGTACCTCGAAGGGTCCTCCCGAGACCCTCGCGGCACATGGCCGGGATTTGCATCCTGCAATCCCGGCACTCCCGCCATCCATGGCGGTCGGATGTGCCGCGCGGAGCCCCAGGGATGGTCTTCCGGCGGGTCTGGGGAGGACCCCGAAGTACGGCCGCAGCCACCTCGACCCCAACGGCCAAAGTGAGACACGACTCTGGGCCTGCGACGTTAGTCCGCCTGGCGCCGGAGGAAGGCCGGGATGTCGAGCAGGTCCTCGAGGTTCTCGTTGCCCGTCATCCCGTCGCCGACGGCGCGTTTACGGCTGACCGCCGGCGTCTTCTCGAGCTCCGCGTAGTTCGGCTCGCGGCTCCTCGGGGGCGGCGCGCCCGTGAGCGTCCGGCGCACGACCTTCATCGGCTTCTCGGCGAAGCCCACGGCCTGACCGAGCCCGGTCGCGACGACGGTGACCCGGATCTCGTCGGTCATCTCGGGGTCGATGACGGTGCCGATGACGACCGTCGCGTCGTCGGACGCGAACTGCTTCACGGTGTCGCCTACCTCCTGGAACTCGCCGATCGAGAGATCCGTGCCGGCCGTGACGTTCACGAGAATACCGTTCGCGCCGGACAAGTTGATGTCCTCGAGCAGCGGGCTCGACACGGCGGCCTCCGCCGCGATCCGAGCGCGGTCCTGGCCTGTCGCCACGCCCGAGCCCATCATCGCCATGCCCATCTCCGACATCACCGTGCGCACGTCGGCGAAGTCGACGTTGATCAAGCCGGGACGGGTGATGAGCTCGGCGATGCCTTGCACCGCGCCTTGCAGCACTTCGTTCGCGGCCTTGAACGCGTCGAGCAGCGTCGTCGTGGGTCCGAGCACCGACAGCAGCTTCTCGTTCGGAATCGTGATCAGCGAGTCGACGAACCGGGCGAGCTCGGCGATGCCCTGCTCCGCGATCCGCATGCGCTTACCGCCTTCCATGAGAAACGGCTTCGTCACGACCGCGACCGTGAGAATGCCCATCTCCTTCGCGAGCTGCGCCACGACCGGCGCCGCGCCGGTGCCCGTTCCGCCGCCCAGCCCGGCGGTGAGGAACAGCATGTCCGCGCCCTCGATGACCTCTTGGATGCGGTCGCGGTCTTCCATCGCGGCTTGCCGGCCGACCTCGGGGTTGGCGCCGGCGCCCAAGCCCTTGGTGATGTTGCAGCCGATCTGGAGACCGGTCTTCACCTTCGCGACCTTCAACGCCTGTGCGTCGGTGTTCGCGCAGATGAAGTCCACGCCGTCGATGCCCGCCCGCACCATGTGGGCGACCGCGTTGCCGCCGCCGCCGCCTATGCCGAGCACCTTGATGACAGCCGTCTGGCTGTACCCGTCCATCAGTTCGAACATTCCGGATCTCCTTGCCTTGAATGAGTGAAAACTAGAAATTCTTCGTGAACCACGACTTCATCCTGCCGAAGGTGTTTTGGATGCCGTTCCTCGCGGCGGCGTTCTCCGCCTTCTGCTGCATCTGCTGCCTGCTGTACAACAACAACCCGACGCCGGTCGCATGGATCGGATTGCGCACTACGTCCGAGAGTCCCTCGACGAACTGCGGAACTCCGAGCCGCACCGGCATGTGGAACACCTCTTCCGCGAGCTCGATCGCGCCTTCCATCTTGGCGCTGCCGCCCGTGAGCACGACGCCGGCGGCGATCAGCTCCTCGAAACCGCTGCGCCGGAGCTCTTCGCGCACGAGCTGGAAGAGCTCCTCGTAGCGCGGCTCGACGACCTCGGCGAGCGTCTGGCGCGCGAGCCGCCGCGGCGGCCGGTCGCCGACGCTCGGCACTTCGATCGTCTCGTCGGGATTGGCGAGCTGCGAGAGCGCGCACGCGTACTTGATCTTGATCTCCTCGGCGTACGGCAGGGGCGTGCGCAGCGACACGGCGATGTCGTTCGTGACCTGGTCGCCCGCGATCGGGATCACGGCCGTGTGCTGGATCGCGCCGTGGCAGAAGATCGCGATGTCGGTGGTGCCGCCGCCCATGTCGACGATGCAAACGCCGAGCTCCTTCTCGTCCTCGGTCAGCACCGCGTAGCTCGACGCGAGCTGCTCGAGCACCATGTCTTCGACGGTGAGCCCGCAGCGCTGGATGCATTTCACGACGTTCTGCGCGGCGCTCACGGCGCCGGTCACGAGGTGCACTTTCGCCTCGAGCCGCACGCCCGACATGCCGATCGGCTCGCGGATGCCTTCCTGCGAGTCGATGATGAATTCCTGCGGCAGCACGTGGATCACGCGTTGGTCGGCCGGGATCGCGACCGCCCGCGCCGCGTCGATCACGCGCTCGACGTCGCCGGCGCTCACTTCCTTGTCGCGGATCGCGACGATGCCGTGCGAGTTGAGCGACCGCACGTGGCTACCGGCGATGCCGGTGAGCACGGTGTTGATCTCGCAACCTGCCATGAGCTCGGCTTCCTCGATCGCGCGCTGGATCGACTGCACGGTCGACTCGATGTTGACGACGACGCCGCGTTTGAGCCCTCGCGACGGGTTCGACCCGATGCCGATGACCTCGATCTTGTCCTCGAGCGACAGCTCGCCGACGATCGCGACGACTTTCGACGTGCCAATGTCGAGGCCGACCACGAGCTTGCGTTCGTCGCGCCTACCCATCGTTACCCCGCGCCGCGGCGGTGAGCTGTTTGGCGTTCGCCTCGCGCCAGCCGACGGCAAAGCCGTTCGTGTACCGCAAATCCACGTAGTCGACGCGCCCGAGCACACCCGCGAGCGCCGGCGCGACGACGTCGAAGAACCGCGCTAGCCGCACGTCGATGTCCCGGCGGCCGAGCCGGATCTCTTGGCCGCCGCCGAGCACGAGCGTCCACGCGCCGCGCTCGTCCATGCGCAGCGACTCGAGCGCGAGATCGGCCTCCGCGAGCCGGCCGCGCGCGGCGAGGTAGCGGCGCGCCACCTCGTTCTCGCTGCCCGGCGGCCCGGACAGGTTCGGCAGCTCGGGGTACGCGTGCTGCGCGTGATCCGTGAACAGCTCGCCGCGCACGTTGAGCAGGCCCGTGTCGCCCCAACGCGCGGCGGCGCGATGCTCGGTGACCCGCACGATCAGCGTGTCGGGCCACGTGCGGCCGACGTTCACCTGGTCTACCCAGTCGAGACGCCGCACGTGCGCGCGCAGCTCCGGCAGGTCGACCGATAGGAACCCGCGCTTGAGGTCCGGCGCGACCGCCTCCTCCACCTGCAGCGACGAGACGCGCTGAAACGTGCCCTCGACAATAAGCTTGTGCACCGGCTGATCGAGCAGCACGCGCGCGCCCGCGAGGAGACCTGCGAGGGCGAGCACGAGGAACGACGACAGGCCGATCGTGCGGACGCGCGCAAGCCAGCCGAGCGCGACGTTGGGCAAACGCAGCTTGGCGAGCCGGCTCTCCACCCTGCGGCGGTTGGCTTTGCGGCCGAGCATCAGCGGCTCCTCCGGTGCGCGGCTTCGCCCACCACGCGAACCTCGAGCTCGAGGCTCACGCCCGAGTGCCGCGCGACCGCGGCTTGCACACGCGCGATGAGCGCCTCGATGTCGGCTGCCGTCGCCGTCCCCGTGTTGAGGATGAAGTTCGCGTGCTTCGGCGACACCACGGCGCCGCCGACGGTCGCGCCCTTCAGGCCCGCAGCCTCGATCAGCCGACCGGCGAAATCGCCGGGCGGATTGCGGAACGTCGAGCCGCAGCTCGGCACGCCGAGCGGCTGAGTCGCGTTGCGCTTGGCCAGCAGCGCCTTGATCGTCGCCGCCGTCGTCTCGGTGTCGGGCGCGAGCGCCCAGGTCGCGCCGAGATACCACCACTCGCCCGGCGGGCCCTCGACCGTGCGGTAGCCCACGCGGAAGTCAGCGCGCGGCCGGGTCGCGAGCTCGCCGCCGCGGTCGACGGTCACGACGCTCTCGACGTTCGTCCACGTCTCGCCGCCGAACGCGCCGGCGTTCATCGCGAGCGCGCCGCCGACCGTGCCCGGAATCCCCGCGAAGAACGCGGCCGGCCCAACCTGCCAGCGCACGCACTGACGCGCCAGCAGCGCACACGGCAGGCCCGCGCCCGCGCGCACGCGCGAGCCCTCGAGCCGCTCGAGGTCCTTCGGCAGCCCTTGCGTCGCGATCACGGCGCCGCGGATGCCGCCGTCGCGAACCAGCAGGTTCGAGCCCAAGCCGAGCCAGTAGACGGGCATGCCGGCCGGCAGCTCGGCGAGCCGCTCGCGGAGCTCCGCGACGCTCTTGGGCTTGCAGTAGAGATCGGCCGGCCCGCCGACGCGCCACGACGTGTGCTCGCTCAACGGCTCGTCGCGGTGCCAGCCGCGCGCTTGCGTGTCGTTCAGCGCCGCGTTCATTTCGACACCCCGTTCGACACACCCACCGGCGCGCGCACCGCCAGCGCCTTCGGCAACGTCGGCGCGACCGAGCCGATGCTGCCCGCGCCGAGCGTGAGCACCACGTCGTCGGCGCGCAGGATCTTCGCGAGCGTCTGCGGCAGCTCGGTGAGCTCCTCTATGAAGATCGGCTCGACGGTCCCGCGCACGCGCACCGCGCGCGCGAGCGCCTTGCCGTCGGCGCCCGCGAGCGGCGTCTCGCCGGCCGAGTAGACGTTCGTGAGCACGAGCGCATCGACCGTCGCGAGCACCTGCGCGAAGTCGTCGAGCAGCGCGGCCGTGCGCGTGTAACGGTGCGGCTGGAAGCAGACCACGAGCCGGCGGCCCGGCCAGGCGTCGCGCGCGGCCGCGATCGTCGCCGCGAGCTCGGTGGGATGGTGGCCGTAGTCGTCGACGAAGGTCACGCGACCCGCCGCCGTCGTAACCGTGCCCTGCACCTGCATACGCCGGTCGACGCCCGCGAACTCGCCCAGCGCCTTGACGAGCGCCGCATCCGGTATCTCGAGCTCGGCGGCGACGGCGACCGCCGCGAGCGAGTTGAGCACATTGTGTCTACCGGCGAGGTTGAGCTCGACAATGAGCGGCGTGGGCCGCTCCTTCGACGTGACCTTGTAGCGCGTGCGCAGCCCCATGCGCTCGACGTCGTAGGCACGGACGTCGGCGCGCGCGCCGAAGCCGTAGCTCGCGACGCGGCGACCCACCTGGGGGATCAGCTCGCGCGTGTTGTCGTCGTCGCTGCAGAGCACGGCGAGACCGTAGAACGGCAGGTTGTGCAGGAACTCGAGGAAGCCCTGCTTGAGCCGGCCCATGTCGTTCTCGTAGCTGCCGAGATGGTCCGCGTCGATGTTGGTGACGACGGCGACCATCGGCTGCAGGTGCAGGAACGAGGCGTCGCTTTCGTCGGCCTCCGCCACGAGGTAGCGTCCCTGGCCGAGCTTGGCGTTCGCGTTCGCGCTCTCGAGCCGGCCGCCGATCACGAACGTCGGGTCGAGGCCGCCTTCGGCGAGCACGCTCGCGATCAGGCTCGTGGTCGTGGTCTTGCCGTGCGTGCCTGCGATCGCGACGCCGTAGCGAAAGCGCATGAGCTCCGCGAGCATCTCGGCGCGGCGCACGACCGGGACGCGGCGCGCGTTCGCGGCCAGCAGCTCGGGGTTGTCGGCGGCCACCGCGCTCGACACGACGACGACGTCGGCGTCACCCAAGTGCTCGGCGGCATGGCCTTCGCGCACGTCGGCACCGAGCGCCCGGAGCCGCTCGGTCACGGAGGTGAGCTTCAAGTCCGAGCCGCGGACGCGGTAGCCGAGATTCAATAACACCTCGGCGATGCCGGCCATGCCGGCGCCGCCGATGCCGACGAAGTGGATCGTGCGCGTGCGGCCCATCCGGTCCGTCATCGGCGCGCCTCCGCGGCTTCAAGGCAGGCGGTTGCGAGCCGGTCGGCCGCGTCGGCGCGCGCCTGCGCGCGCGCGGCCTCGGCCAGCGCGATCAACTTGTCGACGTCGCTCAAGGCTTGCGTGAGCGCGCGTGCGAGCGTCGCCGCATCGAGCTCGCTTTCGGGAATCGCGATGCCCCCGCCGCCGGCCGTGAAGTGCCGCGCGTTCGCCGTCTGGTGGTCGTCGATCGCGTTCGCGAGCGGCACGAGGATCGCGCCGACGCCGACGATCGCGAGCTCGGCGAGCGTGCTGCCGCCGGCGCGCGCGACGACGAGGTCGGCCCAGCGGTACGCGCTCGGCATGTCGTCGATGAACGCGTCGATGCGAGCGTCGACTCCGGCCGCCGCGTACGACGCGCGCGCTTCCTCTACTGTGGCGCGGCCCGCCTGATGCCAAACCTCGGGCCGCAGGGCCTCCGGCAGGCGCGCGAGCGCGGCCGGGACGGTCCGGTTCAAGACGCGCGCGCCCTGGCTGCCGCCGACGATCAAGACGCGGCGGCGCTGCGTGCGTCGCGCGTCGAGTCGCTCGCGGGGCTCGTCGGTCGCTACGATCGAACGGCGCACCGGGTTACCGATGACCTCGACGCGCTCGGACGGCGGGAAGGTGTCCGGATACGACGCGAAGATCCGCGCCGCGAGCGGCGCGAGCAACCGATTGGTCGTGCCCGCGACGGCGTTCTGCTCGTGCAGCAGCAACGGTTTGCGCGCGAGCCACGCCGCCACGCCGCCCGGTCCCGCGACGAACCCGCCCATCCCGAGCACCGCGGCGGGCCGGGTGCGGCGCAGCGCGGCGAAAGCTTGGAGGATCGCGCTCACGATCCGGAACGGCGCGCTCGCCCAGGCCGCGAATCCTCGCCCGCGCACGCCCGCGATCGAGATCCACTCGACGTGGATACCGTGCCCGGGCACGACCCGCGCCTCGAGCCCGCGCTGCGTGCCGAGCCACACCACGCGGCCATTCCGGGCGCGCAGCGCCTCGGCGACGGCCAAACCCGGAAACACGTGGCCGCCGGTGCCGCCCGCCATGATCATGATGGGGCCTGACGAGGAGCTCATCGCACGTGCCCGCGCTGCACCATGCGGCGCTGGTCGCCGTGCAGCTCGTGGTGGATTCGCAGCAGCAGGCCGAGCACGAACAGCGTGACGATCGTGCTCGACCGCCCGTAGCTGATCAGCGGCAGCGGCAAACCTTTGGTCGGCAGCATGCCGGCGTTGACGCCGATGTTGACGAACGCCTCGAAGCCGAGCATCAAGCCGATGCCGTAGCAGACGAGCCCCTGGAACGGCAGCCCGCTGCGCAGCGCCTCGCGGCCGAGGGCGAGCGCGCGATACACGATGACGCCGAACAGCACCACGACCAGTGTCGCGCCGGCGAAGCCGAGCTCCTCCACGAGCACCGCGAACACGAAGTCGGTGTGCGCCTCGGGTAGATAGAAAAGCTTTTGCACGCTCTCGCCCAAGCCCACGCCGAGCCACTCGCCGCGGCCGATCGCGATGAGCGACTGCGTGAGCTGGAAGCCACCGCCGTAAGCGTCCGCCCACGGGTTCAGGAACTGCATGAGCCGCTCGAGCCGGTACGGCGACGCCACCGCGAGCACGCCGAGCGCGATGCCGCCGAGCACGACCGCAAGCCCGAAGTCGCGGAGCCGCGCGCCGGCGACGAACAGGATCCCGAGGCTCGTGACGAGCAGCACGACGGTCGAGCCGTAGTCGGGCTCGAGTAACAGCAGCCCCGCCGCGAGGACCACGAGGGCCATCGGCTTCGCGAGACCCTTGAGGCTCGCCGCGAGCTCGTCGCCACGGCGCACCGCGTAGCTCGCGATGTACAGCAGCAGGCAGAGACGCGCGGGCTCCGACGCCTGGAAGTCCAACGGCCCGAGGTCGATCCAGCGAGTGGCGCCGTTCACGGTGCGCCCCACGCCCGGCAGCAGCACGGCAACGAGCAGGCCGAGCGCGCCGACGAGCAGCAGCCAATGGAGGCGATGCCAGAGCTCGCTCGGAATCGCGAGCGCGAGCGCCACGGCGCCGCCGCCGATCGCGAGCGCCGCAAGATGCCGAATCAGGTAGTAGAGCGGCTCGCCGGTCTTCTGGTCGGCGATCGTGATCGACGCCGAGCCGACCATCACCGCGCCGAGCGCGGCGAGCACGATCATCGCGCACGCGAGCAGCGGATCGAACGCGAGGCCCCGAGGTTGCGCCGCCGCGTTCATTCGCGCAGCTCCCGCGCGGCGCGCGCGAACTGCTCGCCGCGGTCGCGGTAGTCGCGGAACATGTCCTGGCTCGCGCACGCGGGCGACAGCAGCACGGTGTCGCCGCGCCGGGCGAGCGCGGCGGCACGCTGCACGGCCTCCGGCATGCTCGCCGCGCGCACGGTGGCGCACACCGGCGCGAGCAGCGTGTCGAGCTCCGCGGCCGCGGCGCCGATCAGCACGGCGGCGCGCACCTTGCCGCGGCTCGCGGCGGCGAGCGGCGCGAGATCCTGGCCCTTGCTCAAGCCCCCCGCGATCAGCACGAGCGGTCCGGGCAGCCCGTCGAGCGCGGCGAGCGTCGCGCCGACGTTGGTGCCCTTCGAATCGTCGACGAACGCCACGCCCGCCCGCTCGGCCACGAGCTGGCAGCGGTGCGGCAATCCCGCGAACGTCCGCAGCACCTCGAGCGAGCGATCCACACTCGGCGCAAGGTCTGCGCAAAGCGCGAGCGCCGCGAGCGCGTTCGCCTCGTTGTGCGCGCCACGGATCGCGACGTCGGCCGCGGGCATGAGCGGCTCGCCGTCCCGCGCCAGCCAGCGCTCGTGGCCCCGCGTGATGATCGAATACCCGCGATCGAGCGGCGCTCGGATGGAAAACGGAATCGCGCGGGCGTGCCGCCGGCCCATCGCTTCGACGACGGGATCGTCGGCGTTGTATACGGCGCGCTCGGCGGCCGCGAGCAGCTTTGCCTTGAGCTCGGCGTAGCGCTCGAACGTGCCGTGCCGATCGAGGTGGTCGGCCGACACATTGAGCACCGTGGCCGCGAACGGTACCAAGCTCTCGGTAGTCTCCATCTGGAAGCTCGAGATCTCGAGCACGTAGGCGTCGGCCGGGAGCTCGAGCAAGTCGAGCGCCGGCGGGCCCAGGTTGCCGCCGGCCGGCGCGCGCAGACCGCTCGCTTCGAGCATGCGCGCCGCAAGCGTCGTGACGGTGCTCTTGCCGTTGCTGCCGGTGACCGCGACCACCGGCGCGCTCGCCGCGCGCGCGAACAGCTCCACGTCGCCCTGCACGGCGAGGCCGCGGCGCCGCGCTTCGACGGCGATCGGGATGTCGGTGCCCAAGCCCGGGGACACGAGCACGCGGCTCACGCCGTCGAGCCAGCGCGCGTCGAGCGAGCCGAGCTCGACCTCCACGCCGGGTGCAACGTTGCGCAGGTCGGCGAGCCCCGGCGGCGCGGCGCGGCTGTCGATTACGCGCACTCGCTCGCCGCGCGCGGCCAAATGCCGCGCGACCGACACGCCGGTCGCTCCGAGACCGACGATCAGGCTCAATTCACTCGCGGCGGTTGCCACCGCTCCATCCTTTCGCGAATTCGCCGCCGAATGCGTCCGCCAACCGTGTGGACCCCGACTAGATAGACCCCCAGTAGATAGACCAATTTGCGCGCGTGGGTCCGGCTCTCGCTTCTGACTTTCGTCGTGTAAATCGGTGCGAAGAGTTGCCGCTGCCGACATCAGCGGATCTTCAGGCTCGCGAGCCCGATCAACACGAGAATCACGGTGATGATCCAGAAACGCACGATCACCTTCGGCTCCGCCCAGCCCTTGAGCTCGAAGTGATGATGTATGGGGGCCATGCGAAAAACGCGCCGGCCGGTCATCTTGTAGGAGGCAACCTGGATGATGACTGAGACGGTTTCGACGACGAAAACCCCGCCCATGATGAACAGCACCAGTTCTTGCCGCACCGCCACCGCCACTTCTCCCAAGGCGGCGCCGAGCGCGAGTGCGCCGATGTCGCCCATGAAGACTTGCGCGGGATAGGTGTTGAACCACAAGAAGCCCAGGCCGGCGCCGGCAAGGGCCGCACAGAACACGAGAAGCTCGCCGGATCCCGGAACATAAGGAATTCCGAGATACGACGAAAAAATTGTGTTGCCTGCCGCGTAGGCGAATACGCCGAGCGCGGCGCCCACGAGCACCGACGGCATGATCGCGAGGCCGTCGAGGCCGTCGGTGAGGTTCACCGCGTTCGAGAAGAACGCGATGATCAACGTTACGAACACTACGTACATCACCGCGCCGAGCGGCAGCACCACGTCCTTCAAGTACGGGATCAGCAGCCCGTGCTCGACGTCGGGATTCTCGGCCGTCACGTAGAACGCGACCGCGGCGCCCAAACCGCCGACGATCTGCCAGAAAAGCTTGGCGCGCGCCGACAGGCCCTTCGAGTTGCGGACCACGAGCTTCTTGTAGTCGTCGACGAAGCCTATGACGCCGAAGAAGAGCGTGCCCAAGAGCACGATCCACACGAACCGGTTGGTCAGATTCGCCCAGAGCAGCGTGCTGATCGCGACGGCGAGCAGGATCAGAGCGCCGCCCATCGTGGGCGTGCCGGCCTTCGGCTGGTGCGTCTGGGGGCCGTCGGCGCGCACCTGCTGGCCGATGCGTTGCAGGGTGAGCCGCTCGATCAGATAGGGCCCGATCACGAACGACATCACGAGCGCGGTGAGCGCGCTCATGATCGCGCGCGTCGTCAGGTAGCTGAAGACGTTGAAGCCGGAATAGATCCGGGTGAGGTGCTCTGTGACTACGATCAGCATCTACTGGTCCTAAGGCGTCGCGCCCGCCTCCAAGGCCTTCACGAGACGGTCGAGGCCCATGACACGCGAGGCCTTGACGAGAACGGTCACGCCGCTCGCGAGCAGCGGCTCGAGCGCCGTCCGCGCCGCCTCGATGTCGGCGCACTCCCGGCTCGCGGGGCCGAACGCGTCGCCGGCTTCGTGCGCGAGCGCGCCGATCGTGATCAGCAGGTCGCACTTGCCGCGCGCGTATTCGCCGATCTCGCGATGCAGGTCGCGCGCCGCGGGGCCGAGCTCGGCCATGTCGCCGAGCACGAAGATGCGCGTGCCGCTCAAGCGCGCGAGGTAGTCGAGCGCCGCGCGCACGGAGCCCGGGTTGGCGTTGTAGCTGTCGTCCACGACGAGCGCGCCGCCACGCCCGGCCACCGCGCGCAGACGGCCGCGGACCGGCGCCGCGCGCTCGAGGCCCGTGACGATGTCTTCGACGCTCGCGCCGACCGCTTGCGCCGCGGCCCCGGCCGCGAGCGCGTTCGCCACGTTCTGCCGGCCGAGGAGCGGCAGGCGCACGTCGACCTGCTCGCCGTCGGGCAGGCGCATCGTAAAGTCGGCGCCGCCGGTGTCGAAGCGGGGCTCGCCGATCACCGTGCAATCGGCGTTCGCAGCGAAGCCGAACGTGACCGTGAGCTCGCACGGGCTGCGCGCGACCCAGTCCGCGCGGAATCGATCGTCGGCGTTGAGCACCGCCGTACCCGCCTTCGGCAGGTGGTCGAGCAGCTCGCCCTTCGCCGCGGCGACGCCCGCGAGCGAGCCGAAGCCCTCGAGATGGGCGGCGGCCGCGTTGGTGATCACGCCGACGGTGGGCTGCACGAGCCCCGCGAGATAGTCGATCTCGCCCGCGTGGTTCGCGCCGAGCTCGGCCACGAGCGCGTGGTGCTCGGCCGAGAGCCGCATCAGCGTGAGCGGCACGCCGATGTCGTTGTTCAAGTTGCCCTGCGTGACGCAAATCGAGCGGCTTACGCTCAAGGTCGCGGCGATCAGCTCCTTGACCGTGGTCTTGCCGCTGCTGCCCGTGACCGCGACGACCGGGATGTCGAAGCTCGCGCGCCAGGCGCGCGCCAGCTCGCCGAACGCGCGGCGCGTGTCGCCCACGTGCACCTGCGGCAGCGGCGAATCCGCGACGCGCGAGACGAGCGCGCCGGCGGCGCCCTTCTTGTGCGCGTCGCCGACGAAATCGTTGCCGTCGAACCGGTCGCCCGCGATCGCGACGAACAGCGCGCCCGCGGTGAGCGCGCGGCTGTCGGTGGTGACGAGACCGAACGCGCCGTCCGCGCCGACGAGGCGGCCCCTGGTCTCGCGTGCGACGGCGGCCAGCGTGCGCGTCATCACTGCCGCCTCCCGAGGAGCTCGAGCGCGACGGCGCGATCACTGAACGGCCGGCGCTCGGAGCCCACGATCTGCTCCGACTCGTGACCCTTGCCGGCCACGAGCACGACGTCGCCCGGTTGCGCGCGCTCGATCGCCGTCGCGATCGCGGCACGGCGGTCGTGGATCACGGCGACGCTCGGATGCGCGCCCATGCCCGCGCGGATCTCGCGGACGATCTCCGCCGGATCCTCGCTGCGCGGATTGTCGTCGGTGAGGACGAGACGATCGGCGAGATCCGCGGCGACGCCGCCCATTAGTGAACGTTTGCCGCGGTCGCGGTCGCCGCCGCAGCCGAAGACGCACCAGAGCTCCGCCGTGGCGACGCCTGTGAGCGTGGTCAGCACGCGCTGCAGCGCGTCCGGCGTGTGCGCGTAGTCGATCACGACCCACGGCCGGCCGGGCGGGCCGCCGAGCACTTCCATGCGGCCCGGCGCGGCATGCGCCGCCCCGAGCGCGGCGCACGCGTTCGGCAGGCTCATGCCGTGCGCGAGCAGCGCGCCCAAGGCCGCGAGCAGGTTCTCGGCGTTGAACTCGCCGATCAGCCGCGACCTCAAGCGCGCGTTGCCGAACTTTCCCGAGAGCTCGATCTCGAGCCCGGCGAGATCGGCGCGCCGGATCTTCGCCGAGAGCTCGGCGGGCGCGCCGCGCGTGCTGACGCGCAGCGCCTCGCAGCCGGGCGCGAGCACCGCGGCGAGCGTGGCGGCGAACGGGTCGTCGGCGTTCAGCACCGCCTGCTCGAGACCGGGCAGCTCGAAGAGCCGCGCTTTGGCGCGGCCGTAGCTTGCGAAGTCGCCGTGCTCGTCCAAGTGATCGCGAGTGAGGTTGGTGAACACCGCCGTGTGGAAGGCGAGCCCGGCGATCCGGTCTTGGGCGAGTGCGTGCGACGACACTTCCATCGCGACGCGCGGCGCGCCGATCTCCGCGATCTCGCGGTGCAGGGTGAGGCAGTCGGGCGTGGTGAGGTCGTGACGCGCGAGCGCGGGCGGCAGCCCGTAGCCCAGCGTGCCGATGTACGCGCACGGCCGTTGCGGCGCGCCGAGCGCCTGCGCGAGCACATACGCCACGGTGGTCTTGCCGTTGGTGCCGGTGATGCCGACGATCGCGGGCTGCGCGCCGACCGCGAAGAACGTGCGCGCGAGCTCGCCCAAGCGCGCGCGCAAATCGGGCACCGCGACGCTCGGCCCGGGCACGCGGGTGTACCCGTCGCGCGGATCGTAGAGAACGATCGCGGCGCCGCGCGCGAGCGCCTGCGGTGCGTAGTCCAAGCCGTGCGCGCGCGCTCCCGCGAGCGCCACGAAGGCCGCGCCCGGCGCGACCTGGCGGCTGTCGAGCGTGAGGTCCGTGAGCGGCAGCCGCGCATAGCCGCCGGCTCCCGCTCCGAGCAGGTCGCCGAGGGTTCGATCTTGGCTCACACGCACCGCCATCATGGAATCGCCCCGGTCTGCGCGATGAGCGTGAGCGGCGGTTCGCGCAGCGCGTCGGGCGGCACGGCGAGCACGCGCAGCGCGCCCGAGACGATATTCGCGAACACCGGCGCCGCGACGTCGCCGCCGTAGTACGCCGAGCCCTGCGGCTCCTCGATCGTGACGACGACGACGAGCCGCGGGCGGCTCGCCGGCGCGATGCCTGCGAAGATCGCACCGTGGTTGTCCTCGTCGTAACCGCCGGCCGCGGCTTTGCGCGCGGTGCCGGTCTTGCCCGCAATCCGGTAGTTGTGGACCGCGGCGCGACGCCCGGTGCCCGACGGCAGCACGACGGCCTCGAGCATCCCGATCATCTCGCGAGCGGTCTCGGCCGAGACCACCCGCTCGCCCGGCGGCGGCTCGTCGATGGCCAACAGCGACACGGGCCGCAGTACGCCGCCGGCCGCGATCGCGGCGTAGCCCCGCGCGAGCTGCAGCGCCGTCACGCTCACCCCATAACCGTACGCCATCGTGGCTTGGGTCACGGTCGGCCAATGCTTGGGATCGTGGAGAATGCCCGGGGACTCGCCGGGTAACCCGCTGCCCGTCAGCCGGCCGATGCCGAAGCCCGAGAGCACGCGCCAGATGTCGTTCGGCTCCATCGTCAACGCGACGCGCGCCGCGCCGACGTTGCTCGACTGGGCGAGCACCGTGGTGAGCTCCACGCGACCGAGGTTCGAGTGGTCGGAGGTGATCCGGCGATTGCCGATCATCAGCACGCCGGGGTTCGTATCGACGATCGTGTGCGGGTTGTACTTGCCACCTTCGAGCGCGGCCGACATCACGAACGGCTTGAAGCTCGAGCCCGGCTCGAAGATGTCGGTGACCGCGCGGTTGCGATAGTGGTCGGCGACGTACTCCGAACGATTGTTCGGGTTGTACGACGGCTGGTTCACCATCGCGAGCACTTCGCCGGTGGCCGGATCGAGAATGACCACCGATCCCGACTTCGCATGGCTCTCGTTCACGGCGACGAGGAGCTCGCGGTACGCGAGGTATTGGAGGCGCAAGTCGATGCTCAAGCGCAAGTCGCGGCCCGGCTGCATCGACTTGATGAGCTCGACGTCCTTGATCGCGCGCCGCAAGCGATCCTGTTGGATTCGCTTGCTGCCGTTCTCGCCCTTGAGCCGCAGGTTGAGCGCCGCCTCGAGCCCTTCTTGGCCGGCGTCGTCGACATCGGTGAAGCCGAGCACGTGACCCGTAACCTCACCCGCCGGGTAGTAGCGCTTGTACTCCCGCGCCGTGCTCACGCCCGGCAGCCCGAGCCTGAGCACCTGCTCGGCCTTGGCCGGCGGCAACTGCCGATCGAGGAACAGGAACTCGCGGTCGAGGCTGCTCGTGACCTTGCGAGCGAGCGCGTCCTCGTCCTGGCCGAGCGCGGCCGCGAGCTCGGGGAGGCGGTCGAGCGCGTCCTTGAGCTCCTGCGGATTCGCCGTGACGCTGTCCATCGGCGTGCTGACGGCGAGCGGCTCGCCGTATCGGTCGAACAGCGAACCTCGATGGGCCGGGATCTGCACTACGCGGATCTGCCGGTCGTTCGCCTGCTCCGTGAGGAATTTCTTGTTGACGAGCTGGAGATAGAGGAGCCGCCCCTCGAGCGACAGCGCGCCGAGCGCGAACGTGACGAGCAACGCAACCCCGCGCCAGCGCGCGCGCTCGACGTTGATCGACCCCACCCGCCCTTTTCTCGTCGACTCCGTCACCGCGGCGGCTCCACGACGACGACGAGCTGCCCGTCGGCCGGCGTCGTCAGCTGCAGGCGCTCGCGCGCGAGCGCTTCGATCCGCGAGTGCGTGGCTTGGCTGCTCTGCTCGATCTGCAAGCGGCCCCAGTCGATCTCGAGCCGCTCCTGCTCGCGATTGAGCTGCTCGAGCTTGATGAACAACTGCCGTGCCTCGTGCTTCGCCTCGACCACCCACAGGCCCGACGCCGTAACGGCCGTCGCCGCGAGCGCGAAGCCGAGCATCTCGACGACCCGGGTCGGCAGGTTCATGCGGCGGCCTCGAGGCGCTCGGCCACTCGCAGGCGGGCGCTACGCGCGCGTGGATTGCGCGCGAGCTCGTCGTCGCTCGGCCGGATCAGCTTGCCGACGAGCCTCAACCGCGGCCGCGCTTCCGGCGGGATGTTGGGCAGCCCCGCGTACGCCTCGTCGCCGCGAGCCTCGCGCGCCATGAAGCGCTTGACGATCCGGTCCTCGAGCGAATGGAAGCTGATCGCGACGAGGCGCCCGCCCGCACCGAGCAGCTCGAGCGCCTGGTCGAGCCCGCGTTCCAGCGCACCGAGCTCGTCGTTGATCGCGATGCGGATCGCTTGGAACGCGAGCGTCGCCGGATGGATGCGGCTCTTCGCGCGGCCGCCGTGAGCGGCCGCAGCGATCACCGTTGCCAGCTGCTTCGTGCTCGTGAGCGGCGCCGCGGCGCGCTCGCGCACGATCGCGCTAGCGATCTGCCCCGCGCGCGGCTCCTCGCCGTAGGTGCGCAGCACCCGGGCGAGCTCGCCGTGCGAGACGGTCGCGAGCCACTCGGCCGCCGTCTGCCCCGCGCTCGTGTTCATACGCATGTCCAAAGGCCCGTCCACGGCGAAGCTGAACCCGCGCGCCGGTTGATCCAGCTGCGGGGAGGAGACTCCGAGGTCGAACAGGATCCCGGCCAACGCTCGGCCGCCGAGCCAAGGCCCCGCGACGTCGGCGAGGCCCTCGAAACCGGCGTGCGCGCAAGCGAAGCGCGGCTCGGCGCCGAACCGTTCTCGGGCGTGAGCCACCGCTTGCGTGTCTTTGTCCAGAGCGAGCAACCGTCCGTGTGCTCCGAGCTGTGCCAATATCTCGGCGCTATGTCCGCCGCGTCCATAGGTCGCATCGACGTACCAACCGTCATCTCGCAACGCCAAACCGTCGAGGGCTTCCCTCATCAGCACGGGCTGATGCAGAGACACCACTTCTCAACCGCCGCGATGCTTTAGTAAGAGAGCGTCTCTAGTTCTGGAGGTAGGTTCGCAGGTTTGGTGCCGCCGCCCGCACGCCAGGTGTCCCGCTTGGCGTTCCATCGTTCTTCGCTCCAGAGCTCGAACTTGATGCCGACGCCGACCAACATCGCTTGTCGATCGAGTGCGGCATATTCGCGGAGCTCTCGGGTCAGCAGAATGCGGCCGTGGCCGTCCATGTCTACGTCGCTCGCGTAGCCGACCATTCGGCGTTGCAAGTCACGAGCGTGCTCGTTGAGTGCCGGCAGACGGACCAGCTTGCGTTCAATCTCCTCCCAATCGGGCAGCGCGTAGATGAGAAGGCACTGGTCTTCTACGGTGACGACTAGATGTCCCTCGGCACGGGTCAGGAGGCCTTCCCGATAGCGACTCGGGACGGCCAGACGACCCTTGGCGTCCAAGGTAATTTTCGTTGCGCCGCGGAACATCCCCAGCCCAGCCCCATTCTCGCCCACTTTCTGCCACTCTTCGCCACTCTAGCGACAGCGGGCACGCGCGTCAACGAAATGTCTAAGAAATCTTTTTCCCTGACAGCAAGTTAGCCAAGTGGGTCTCTTCGAGTGAGAGACGCGTCACAAGAGGGTGCGGTTCCGCCGGTAATCCACCCATGCAAAACGAGCGAGTCTTCTCCCCGTGCGGACGCGACGAGGCTGGGGGCGAGTGGGCGGGCGTGGGCGGTGTGTGCCTCCGCTGCGGCGTTAGCGACGAGCCGAGCCACAGCGCCGAGAGCCGCGGAGCCCGGGCGCACCGCGCCCGGGTGCGAGCGCAGCGAGCACTCAAAACGCGGCGGCACGCCGTCTCGAGTGGCGACACAACCAAGCGACCGCCCCTCTTTTGTTTTGAAGGGGAGCCCCGGCGAACGCGCCGTGGCGAGGCCGCAGAAATGCTCCTGCA
>Ga0137409_10000569_pt1 | contig 40731 bp, 36 predicted proteins | sample CZODoug1_16funga_FD_122059 | JGI IMG/M metagenome (GOLD analysis project Ga0137409, IMG submission 122059) | Vadose zone soil fungal communities from Angelo Coast Range Reserve, California, USA - CZODoug1_16fungal (Hybrid Assembly) | ecosystem: Environmental > Terrestrial > Soil > Vadose zone...
ACTCATCTGGTGCATGTCGCGGGCAAACCGGTGCCGCTCACCGGCGCCGAATTCCGCGTGCTCGAATTGCTCATGCGTTCCGCGGGGCAGGTGATCTCGCGCGAAGCGCTGACCGAGCAGGCGCTCGGCCGCAAGCTCGTGGCTTACGATCGCAGCATCGACACGCACATCAGCAATTTGCGGGGCAAGCTCGATCTGGAGGCGGGCAAGAATCCCGAGATCAAGAACGTCCGGGGTTCGGGCTATACCCTCACCTGGGCTCATGCATAGCCTTTTTCTGCGGATCTTCATGCTGTTCTGGATCGCGATGGCCCTCATCGTCGGCGGCAGCATCGCCATCACCTTCACCATCGCCGCCCGCGAGTACGAGGCTCCTGAATTGCAGCGCCGCCCGTCCACCGCCATTCAGGCATCAGAGGTTCTGGCGCACGGCGGCCTCGCAGCCCTCAAGACTTGGCTGGGCGCGAACAAGCAACCCAGCCCGGACCGCGATCTATTCATCATCGGTCCGGACGGCGCGGACATCCTGGGCCGGCGCCTCTCCTCGAGCGCCGCGCGCCGCCTGGAATACGTCAATCGCGACGAATTCGTCAATCGCGACCCTGGAGGGCCGGACCCGCGGCCGTCCGGGCCGCCGCCCGGCAATTTCCGCCCCAGCCGCTCGGCGCCGCAGATCGTCGGAGCCGACGGCTCGGCGTACACCGTGCTGCTGATGCCGCGGCGTCCCAGCATCTTCGGCGCACTGAGTCTGCCGGCAATATCGCTGACCATTCTCTGCATTGCGCTGGTGGTGACGGCCCTCACCAGCTGGTGGCTGGCGCAGCACTTGAGCGCGCCCATCCGGCGCATCCAGGCGGCCGCACGCGCGCTCGCCTCCGAGCATCTCGAGGTGCGCGGAAGCGTGGGCCTCCGCGTGAGCGCGGGGCTCGAGGGGCGCAGGGACGAAGTCGCGGTTCTGGCCCGGGATTTCGACGCCATGGCCGATCAGCTGCGGGCCAATCGCGGCGCCATCACACAGCTGCTGCGCGACATCTCTCATGAGCTGCGTTCACCCCTTGCCAGGATGCGCGTCGCATTGGGATTGGCCCGCCAACCCCCGGCCGACCTCTCACGCCAATTGGATCGCCTGGAGCGGGAGATCGAAAGGCTCGACTCGCTGATCTCCCAGGTACTGAAGCTCGCCCGCCTGCACGGCACGGACGCACCGTTCGCGCGCGAAACTTTCGAGCTCGACGAGGTGATCGAAGAAGTGGTGCGCGATGCGAACTTCGAGGGGGCCGTCAAGAATTGCCGCGTGCTGCTGCACGGCGCGGCCGCCGCCGCCGTCAACGGCAACCGCGACCTGGTGCGAAGCGCCATCGAGAACGTGCTGCGCAACGCGGTGCGCTACAGCCCGCAGGACGCGCCCGTCGACGTCTCGGTGGCGCGCGCCGAATCGGGCGTCGCGATTTTGATCCGGGATCGGGGGCCGGGGGTTCCCGACAGGGATCTGGAGCGTATCTTCGAGCCGTTTTACCGGGTCGCCGAATCGCGCGACCGCGACACCGGCGGCGAAGGCATCGGGCTCGCCATCACCGCTCAGGTCATGAAGGCGCATGGCGGGTCCGCCCGGGCGGCCAACTGTCAACAGGGTGGCCTCGAAGTCCGGCTCAGCTTGCCGTCGGAGCCCATTGCTGCTTAGAGTCACCGCATGAGCCTGTACGAGGAAGCCTGCAAGTACATACCCGGCGGCGTCAATTCGCCGGTTCGCGCTTTTCGCGGCGTCGGCGGCGAGCCGATTTTCTTCAAGAAAGCCGCCGGCGCCCATGCGTGGGCCGCCGACGGCCGCCGCTTCATCGACTACGTCGGATCCTGGGGTCCGATGATTCTGGGCCACGCGCACCCGGACGTGATCAAGGCCGTGCAGACCGTCGCGGCCGACGGACTGTCCTTCGGCGCGCCCACCGAGCTCGAGACACAACTCGCGCGGCGTGTCGCCTTGACGATGCCCTCGGTGGAATTGGTGCGCTTCGTGAGTTCGGGCACGGAAGCGACCATGAGCGCGATACGCCTGGCGCGCGGCTTCACCGGGCGCGACACCATCGTGAAGTTCGAGGGCTGCTACCACGGACACTCCGATTCGCTGTTGATCAAGGCCGGCTCGGGAGCGCTGACTCTGGGCGTCCCCACCTCGCCCGGCGTCCCGAAATCGCTCGCCAATCACACCGTCACCCTCAACTTCAACGACGCCGATCAAGTACGGGAGGTCTTCCGGCAGATCGGCGGGCAAGTCGCCTGCGTCATCGTCGAACCCGTCGCCGGCAATATGAATTGCGTGCCGCCCGCACCGGGATTTCTCGCCGCCCTGCGCGATGAATGCAGCCGCACCGGGGCCTTGCTGATATTCGACGAGGTGATGACCGGCTTTCGCGTCGCCCTGGGCGGTGCGCAGGCGCTCTACGGCGTGCGTCCTGATCTCACCACTCTCGGTAAGATCATCGGCGGCGGCATGCCGGTGGGCGCCTTCGGCGGACGGCGCGACATCATGGAATGCCTGGCGCCCCTGGGCCCCGTCTATCAGGCGGGCACTCTATCCGGCAATCCGGTGGCGATGATCGCCGGCCTCACCACTCTCGATCTGCTGTCGGCGCCCGGATTCCACCAGCGCCTCCAGGCTGCGACCGATACCCTGATCCAGCGTCTGGCGGACTCCGCCGAGAGGGCCGGCATTGCGCTCGCGACCAACCATGTCTGCGGCATGTTCGGATTTTTCTTCACGGACGAGCGCATCGTCGACCGCTACGGCAAGGTGATGGCCTGCGACGTCGAGCGCTTCAAGCGCTTCTTCCACGGCATGCTGGACGAAGGCATCTATTTCGCGCCTTCCGCCTACGAGGCGGGTTTCATGTCGGCGGCGCACACCGCGGCCGACATCGACGCCACCGTCGCGGCGGCCACCCGCGTTTTCGCCGGTTTGCGCTGACAGTCCCCTATGCCAGGGGAGCGAGGAAGTCCAGCCTCCGAATCGGATCATCGAGCTCCAGGCACATTTGCTTGTCCGGCAGCGGAATCGGCAAAATCTCAGCCAGACGGTGCCCGACCCAGGCCGCGTCGTCCAGGCGCATGTCGAATCCCTCGTAGACCTCGCCCAGCTGCGGCAGAACGCTTTTCAATAGCTCCGCCAGCCGCGTGTGGCGCGCCGGCACCGCCACGGTGGGTTCAGGCGTCAAGCCATCGACTTCCGCCAGATTGAGGCCGTCGGGCTGGCGGCCGCGGCTGCGAATGCGAAAGCGCTGCTGGCCGACACAGGAGAGGCCGAGCAAGCCGTCCGACAGCTGATGAAAATCGACGATCTTCGCCAGGGTGCCGACATCGAACGTCTCGGCCGGACCCACTTCGCTGCCCTCGCGTATCAGCACCACGCCGAAAGCTTGGGCTTCGCGCATACAGCGGCGCACCATATCGACGTATCGCGTTTCGAATATCCGCAGCGGCAGTGGACCGTCCGGGAACAGCACGATATTCAGCGGAAATAGCGCGATCACTTCCGCGCCCGCAACGCGGCGAGCAGCTTGTCGTGCAGCCCGCCGAAGCCGCCGTTGCTCATCACCAGGATGTGATCGCCCGGGCGGCTGTCGTCCGCGAGTCCCTTGACCAGCTCATCGACGCTCGCCGCAAGGGACGCTCGTGCCCCGAGTGCCGCCACGGCCGAGGGCAAATCCCAGCCGATGTCCGGCGGATTCAGCAGCCAAGCCCGGTCCGCCAAGGCGAGTGCCGGCGCCATTTGCTCGCGATGCACGCCGAGTTTCATGGTGTTCGAGCGCGCCTCCAGCACGGCGACGATGCGTGCGCCCCCGACGCGTGCGCGCAAGCCGCTCAAGGTCGTTGCAATGGCCGTCGGGTGATGGGCGAAATCGTCGTACACCGTGACCCCGTCGACGACGCCGCGAATTTCCATGCGGCGCTTGACGCCGCGGAATTCGCCCAGCGCCCGCGCAGCCCGCTCAGGCGGCACACCCACGTGCCGCGCCGCCGCGATCGCCGCCAATGCATTCATGACATTGTGCTCGCCGAGCAGCGGCCAGTTCACCTCGGCCACCGTCGTTCCGCGGCATAGCACGGCGAAGCGGCTCGCCGCCGATCCCGGCGCGATCACGGCGCTCCACTCGGCGTCCGCGCCGGCGCCGCCTGCCGCCTTGACGACGGCGAAGGACTCGCGCGGGCTCCAGCAACCCATGGCCAACGTCGTCGCGAGCTCGGTATCCTCGCCATTGACGATGATTCTGCCGGCGGCGGGCACGGTGCGCAGCAGCTGATTGAATTGGCGGCGGATGGCGGCAATGTCGGGATAGATATCCGCGTGATCGAATTCCAGATTATTGAGGATGGCGGTGCGCGGCCGGTAGTGGACGAATTTGGCGCGCTTGTCGAAAAACGCGGTGTCGTACTCGTCGGCTTCGATGACGAAGAACGGCCCCTTCCCTAAGCGCGCCGTGGAGTCGAAATTGCTCGGCACCCCGCCGACCAGAAACCCCGGCGCGAGACCCGCTTCCTCGAGTATCCAGGTCAGCATGGCGGTGGTCGTGGTCTTGCCGTGGGTGCCCGCCACGGCGATCACGTGTTTCTCCCGCAATACCTGCTCGGCCAGCCACTGCGGACCCGAGGTATACGCTATCCCGCGATCCAGCATGGCCTCGACCACCGGACTGCCGCGGCTCAAGGCATTGCCCACCACCACGATGTCGGGCCGCAGTGCCAACTGCTCGGCACCATAGCCTTGAATGAAGTCGATGCCGAGTTCCTGAAGCTGAGTGCTCATCGGCGCGTACACGTTGAGATCCGCGCCGGTCACGCGGTATCCGGCGGCCTTGGCGATTGCCGCCACTCCGCCCATGAACGTGCCGCCTATACCCAAGATATGAATGTGCATTCTAAGTATCCGGCAGCAATTGCTGCTCCAGGGCCATCGACAGCACGAGGTAGGCCACGCTGACCACGATGCCGAGGCTCAAGCCCGAGTCCAACGCGGCGCGCCATATATTGGCGCAGGCGAGCAAGTACCAGATCAACCCGGCCAGCATCAGAATTCCGAACGGAACCGCCTCGAGACGGTCGGCGCCGATGACGTGGATCAGCGAGCCGACGGGGTAGAGCACGAGTTCCGCAAGCACTCCGACGCCCAACAAGGCGATCCCGGTTTGCAGGAAGCGCTGCCGGTGGCGCGCCAGCGCGAGGACTGCCCAGGCGAAGCCCAGAGGCATCCCCACGCTCAACACGATTCGCGTGAAGATTCGATCACTCGAGACCGGCGGCAGAAACGCGCTCAGGACTTCGAGCAGCGCCTCGGCGGCGGCAACCAGAGCCAGCAGGAACAACGACGCTGGCAATTGCGCCGGCGTTCGTCTCCAGAGAGCAATTTCCCAAAATGCCTTTGCGAGTCGCAGCATTGTCCGATTCAGTCATAATCCGATGTCAAATTGTACACGCGGATCAATGCTATGCCTGACGCGATTTGGATAGATCGAGACGACGAGCTGCCGGCATTGGCGCGGACGCTGGAATCGCAGGCTTGGATCGGGGTCGATACCGAATTCCTCCGGGAACGGACGTTCTTTCCCAAACTCTGCCTGCTGCAGCTGGCCGCCGGCGGTCAAATCTGGTGCGTCGACACGCTGCGGATCGGCAGCCTCGATGCGTTGATGCCCGTCCTGACCGTGGCTACGTTGCGCAAAGTGATTCACGCCGCGCGCCAGGACTTGGAGGCGGTCTATTTGACCAGCAAGCGCGTCATGACCCCGGTATTCGACACTCAGATCGCCGCCGGGTGCATCGGGCTCAAGCCCCAGGTCGGCTACGCCGAACTCGTCAAGACTCTGCTGAACGTCACCGTACCCAAGGGCCAGACGCGCACCGACTGGTCGAAGCGGCCGCTCACTCGGGAACAGCTGGAGTACGCCGCAGACGATGTCTCGTACCTCGGCGACATCGCGAATCATCTCACTCTGCGGCTGCGCGAGCTCGGGCGGGAGCACTGGGTTTTGGAGGACTGTCGGGCGCTCGAGGACAAAGAGTTGTATGAACCCGATCCCGCGCAAGCGTGGGGTCGGCTGCGCGGCATCGCGCAGCTTGCGCCGGTCCCGCGCGCCCGCGCCAAAGCCGTTGCCGTCTGGCGCGAAAAACTGGCGCGCACGCGCGATCTGCCGCGCGCCTGGATACTCCCCGACGCCGACATTTTCTCCATCGCGCAAGGCGCTGCGCCTCCGCTGAATGAGCGTCTCGCGGCAAGCTTGTCCGATGCTCTCGAGGCGTCATCGCACGATGCGGCGGATCAAGAACCCGGTCAGGATGCGCGCCCCACTGCCGAGCAGAAAGCCCTGATCGAACGCCTGAGCAAGATCGTCGATTCGCGCGCCGCCGAGCTCAAAGTAAGCGCCGAGATTCTGGCGCCGCGCGGAGAACTCAAGGCCCTTGCGATGGGAAGTCGCGATTCACATGCCCTGACCGGCTGGCGCCGGGAAGAAATAGGGACGCGGCTGCTCGAGGCTATCGGCTGACGGCCACGATGCTCTTGAACACCGTATCCACGTCGGCGTCGGCGTCCACGATGCGCAGCAATCCGGCGGCTTCGTAATACTTGATCAGCGGCTTGGTCTGCGCCTCGTAAACCTCCAGACGCTTGCCGATGACCTCTTCCTTGTCGTCCGGCCGCTGAATCAGACGGTGAGCGTCGCCGCATTCCTTGGTGTGTGCCGCGGCCCCGGGGGCAGAGGTATACACATTGAAGACCCTGCCGCAGACCTGACATATTCTGCGGCCGGTCAAGCGTTTGAACAGAACTCCCAAATCAAGGTTCATGAGCACCACCGCCTCGAGCGGCGTTCCCATTTCCTTCAGCACCGTTTCCAATGCTTCGGCCTGCGCGATATTGCGGGGAAAGCCATCCAGGATGAAACCCTTGGCGGCGTCCGGTTGACTGATGCGCTCGCGGATCATGCCGAGCACCGTGGCATCGTCGACCAGCTTTCCCGAGTCCATCGCCGCCTTGGCGCGCAGGCCGAGTTCCGTCCCCTTGGCGACGGCTTCGCGCAGCAGGTCGCCGGTGGATATTTGCGGGACCCCATAGGCTTTGACCAGCAGCTGCGACTGTGTGCCTTTGCCTGACCCTGGCGCTCCCAATAGAACTATTCGCATGATTTTTAGGCGGTGGTGAAAGCGCGCTACCGTACCTTCGGGCGGCGCGGTCGTCAAACCTCGACCGATCAGCTATTCTGCGCGCCTCGGAGCTAAGTCCCCCGGGAGCCCCATGAAGAACGCGTTCTATGCACAATCCGGCGGCGTAACCGCCGTCATCAATGCCTCGGCCTGCGGCGTGATCGAGACGGCGCGCCGGCACCGCGGCAAGATCGGCAAGGTGTATGCCGGCCGGCACGGCATCATCGGCGCCCTGACCGAGGACATGATCGACACCAGCAAGGAGAGCGCGGCGGCCATCAAAGGCCTGCGCCACACGCCCGGCGGCGCCTTCGGGTCCGCGCGCTACAAGCTGGCCGGCATCGACAAGAATCGCGCGCAGTACGAACGCCTGATCGACATATTCCGCGCGCACGACATCGGCTATTTCTTCTACAACGGCGGCAACGACTCCATGGACACGGCGCAAAAAGTGTCCGAAATCGCCGTGCAGATGGCGTATCCCATCACTTGCATCGGGATACCCAAGACGGTCGACAATGATCTGCCCATCACCGACTGCTGCCCCGGATTCGGCTCCGCGGCCAAGTACATCGCCGTGTCCACTCGCGAGGCGGCGCTCGACGTGGCGTCGATGGCGCGCACGTCGACCAAAGTGTTCGTGCTCGAAGTCATGGGACGCCATGCCGGGTGGATGGCGGCGGCCGGCGGTCTGGCTGGCGAAAAAGCCGGCGATGCACCGCACGTCATTCTGTTTCCAGAGATCGTCTTTGATCGGGCGCGCTACCTGGCCAAGGTCAAGGCTTCGGTCGAGAAATACGGCTACTGCGTCGTCGTCGTCTCCGAAGGCCTGCGCGATGCCGACGGCAAATTTCTCGCCGAGGCCGGCACCAAGGACGCCTTCGGCCATTCGCAGCTGGGCGGCGTGGGACCGGTGGTCGCACAGATGACCCAGGAAGCGTTTGGCTATAAATTCCATTGGGCCGTCGCCGACTACCTGCAGCGTTCGGCGCGCCACATCGCGTCGAAAGTGGACGTGGAGCAAGCCTATGCCGTGGGCAAGGCGGCCGTCGAACTGGCGCTTCGCGGCCGGAACGCGGTGATGCCCGTCATCGTCCGCAAATCATCAAAACCCTATCGGTGGAGCATCGGCGAAGCGCCGCTGGCAGCGATCGCCAACCAGGAAAAAAAGCTGCCGCGCAACTTCATCACGGCGGAAGGATTCGGCATCACGGCAGCCTGCCGCAAGTACCTGCAGCCGCTCATCGGCGGTGAAGCCTACCCTCCTTACTCCCATGGCCTGCCCGCCTATGTCGAGCTGAAGGGCGCGAGCGTGCCCAAGCGCCTCCGCACACCGTTTGTGGTATAGTCTCCGGCGCTTTTTTACGATAAAAATTATACTTTTCAACAACATAAGATCCCACCGGAGATGTAACCCATGACTCTAGACTGTGCGCTATGGTTGGCGATTGCAGCAGGTGCTTTTGCCATCCTTTACGGCGTCGTTTCGGTACGCTGGATTCTGGCGCAGCCCGCGGGCAATCCTCGTATGCAGGAAATCGCGGCGGCAATTCAGGCGGGTGCCAAGGCCTATTTGAACAGGCAGTATTCCACCATCGCCCTTGTCGGAGTCATCCTATTCGTCATACTCGGCGTGACCTTGGGCTGGGCCACCGCCGGCGGCTTCGCGGTGGGCGCCGTTCTCTCCGGACTCGCCGGCTACATCGGCATGTTCATCTCCGTGCGCGCCAATGTGCGCACGGCGCAGGCAGCGCACTCGGGCATCAACGCCGCCCTCAAGGTCGCGTTCCGCGGCGGCGCGATTACCGGCATGCTGGTGGTCGGCCTGGGGCTCCTCGGTGTCGCGGGCTACTACCTCGCCATGTTGCGCATCCTCGGCGATCCGGAAGCCGCGTTGCGCTCACTGGTCGGTCTCGCCTTCGGCGGATCGCTGATCTCGATATTCGCGCGTCTGGGCGGCGGCATCTTCACCAAGGGCGCCGACGTGGGCGCGGACTTGGTCGGCAAAGTGGAAGCCGGAATCCCCGAAGACGATCCGCGCAATCCGGCGGTCATTGCGGATAACGTCGGCGATAACGTCGGCGACTGCGCCGGCATGGCGGCCGACTTGTTCGAAACCTACGCCGTCACTCTGGTGGCCACCATGTTGCTCGGCGGATTGGTGATGGTGGACATGGGCGCGCGCGCGGTGCTGTTTCCGCTGGTGCTCGGCGCGATTTCCATCGTCTCGTCCGTCATCGGCACCTTCTTCGTCTCCACGCGCGAAGGCGGCAAGATCATGAATGCGCTGTACAAGGGCGTCATCGTCTCCGCCGCCATCTCCGCCGTGGCATTTTATTTTGTCTCACAGCGCATCATGGGCGAACAACACGGCACGTCTATCTGGCTGTGCACCCTGGTCGGCCTCGCGCTCACTGCCGCGATGATCGTGATCACCGAGTACTATACGGCCACCGAATACTCGCCCGTGCAACACGTGGCCGCGGCGTCGCAGACCGGTCATGCCACCAACATCATCGCGGGCCTCGGCGTCTCGATGAAGGCCTGCGCCCTGCCCGTCATTGCGGTCGCACTCAGCATCTGGGCCTCTTACCGGCTCGAAGGTCTGTACGGCATCGCCATCGCCGCCACCGCCATGTTGTCCATGACCGGCATGATCGTGGCGCTCGACGCCTATGGACCCATCACCGACAACGCCGGCGGCATCGCCGAGATGGCGGGGCTGGATAAAAAGGTGCGCGACGTCACCGACCCGCTGGACGCGGTCGGCAACACCACCAAGGCCGTCACCAAGGGCTACGCCATCGGCTCGGCGGGCCTGGCTGCGCTGGTTCTGTTCGCCGATTACACGCACAAGCTCGGCGAAGTACTGGGCCACGCCACCAGTTTCGATTTGTCGAACCCCGCGGTGATCATCGGCCTCTTCATCGGCGGCCTGGTGCCGTATCTGTTCGCCGCCATGGCGATGGAAGCGGTGGGCCGTGCCGCGGGTTCCGTCGTCAACGAGGTGCGCCGTCAATTCCGAGAGATCAAAGGCATCATGGAAGGCACCGCGAAGCCCGATTACTCGCGCGCGGTCGACATGCTGACCAAGTCGGCGATCAAGGAGATGATCATTCCGTCGCTGCTGCCGATTCTGGTGCCCATCGTGCTGGTGCTCATCGTGAATTTCCTCATGGGTCCGGGCTCCGGAGTGCAGGCGCTGGGAGGTCTCTTGATCGGCACCATCGTGACGGGACTTTTCGTCGCCATCTCGATGACCACGGGCGGCGGCGCCTGGGACAACGCCAAGAAGTACATCGAAGAAGGGCATTACGGCGGCAAGGGCTCTGACGCACACAAGGCGGCGGTGACCGGCGACACCGTCGGCGACCCCTACAAGGACACGGCGGGGCCGGCCATCAATCCTCTGATCAAGATCATCAACATCGTCGCGCTGCTAATGGTGCCCTTGCTCGGCAAAATGATGTAATTAAAGGGTCAGCGGGAATAAATCGGTCTCGCCGGCAGTCCTCTTGATGAAATCCATTACGAGGTCTGCCGGTGAAACGAGATACATTGGTGAGCGCTGTCGTTGCCTGCGCGATCGTCGCGGGTAGTTGTATTGCCGGAGCGACGCTCGCCGCGACGACCGCACTCCAAGGCGATCCGATCCGAGGTGGAACCCTCTATCAGGGCTGCACGGGCTGCCACTCCGTCGACGACAATGATTTGGGCCCCCGGCATCGCGGCGTCGTCGGACGCCGCGCGGGAAGCATCCAGGATTACTCCTACTCCCCGGCCCTGAAGAATTCCGGTTTGACCTGGGACGAGGCGACGCTGGACCGCTGGCTGACCAACCCGAGCGCGCTGGTTCCGGGCACCAAGATGTTCTTCAAGCTCGACGCCGCGCAAGACCGCGCAGACGTCATCAGCTACCTCGAAAGTCTGAAGTAGCCTTTAGATGTCGAAATAGATCGCGTCGGGTTCCAGGGCGCCGATACGCGTACCCACGCGCAGTTCCGGCTCCTTGAGCGACACGCGCGAGTGGGGCGGCACGCTGCGGGTCAGGAACACCGAACCGCCGATGACGCTGTCGGCGCCGACCACGGTCTGACCGCCCAGCACCGTGGCGTTGGCATAGAGCGTGGAGCCGCTCTCCACGGTGGGATGGCGCTTCTTGCCGCGGATGATCTGGCCGCTCGCATCGCGCGGAAACGACAGCGCGCCCAAGGTCACGCCCTGGTACAGCTTGACCCCGTCGCCGATGTGCGTGGTCTCGCCGATCACCACGCCGGTGGCATGATCGATGAAGAAAGCCGCGCCGATGGTCGCTCCCGGATGAATGTCGGCGCCCGTCTTGGAATGCGCCCATTCGGTCATGATGCGCGCCATCATGGGCACGCCCAGATCGTACAGAGCGTGGGCGATGCGATACACGCTGACCGCCAGCACTCCCGGATAGGCGAGGATCACCTCATCCAGATTCGTCGCCGCAGGGTCGCCGTCGAACGCCGCCTGCACGTCGCGTATCAGCAGACTGCGGATCTCGGGCAGCCGGCCCAGAAAAATCTCCGCTAATTCATGCGCACGCGGCGCGCACTCGCCGGCTTCCGCACGCCCCGCCATGACCTCGCGTCCGTAGCAAAGGCAGTGCTCCATCTCCCGCTCGAGCTTGGGCGCGAGGGCCGCCACGGAATGCGCCACATGCGCGCCCAGATTGTCGCTGCTCAAATCGCGGCGGCCGAAGTAGCCGGGGTACATGAGATCCAGCACCGACTCCAAGATCTCGACGATGGCTTCGCGCGACGGCAGATAGCGGCGCGAAATCCGGCGCGCGCGCTCGTCCCCCATGTAGCTGCCGAGGAACTCTCCGGTGAGCTCCTCGAGCGGCGCGACGGCTTTCATGGGGACGTTCAAGCGACCGCCTGCATCTTCTCGACTCCCTCGAACAGCCCCTCGAACAAGGCGCCCGACAGGTATCGTTCGCCGGCATCCGGCAATATGACGACGATGGTCTTGCCCTTCTGCGCGGGCTCGCGCGCCAGCCGCAGCGCCACCACCATTGCGGCGCCGCATGAGATTCCGCTCAACAGGCCTTCCTCGCGCGCCAGGCGGCGCGCCATCTCGATGGATTCATCGTTGGTGACCTGCTCGACGCGATCCACCTGCGACAAGTCCAGGTTCTTGGGGACGAATCCCGCGCCGATGCCCTGAATCTTGTGCGGTGACGGGGTGAGCGGCTGACCCGCCAGGGTCTGGGTAATGACGGGCGAATGCGTGGGTTCCACGGCCACCGTCAGGATCTTCTTGCCGCGAGTGCCCTTGATGTACCGCGAGACGCCGGTCAGCGTGCCGCCGGTGCCGACCCCGCTGACGAACACGTCGATCTTGCCTTCGGTGTCCTCCCAAATCTCCGGTCCCGTGGTCTTCTCGTGGATTCCCGGATTGGCGGGATTTTCGAATTGCTTCGCCAACAGGAATTTGCCGGGGTCCGCGGCGGCCAGTTCTTCCGCCTTGGCAATCGCCCCCTTCATGCCCTTGGGACCCGGGGTCAAAACCAGCTTGGCGCCGAATGCGGCCAATACCTTGCGCCGCTCCATGGTCATGGTCTCGGGCATGGTCAGAACGCATCCATAGCCGCGCGCGGCCGCGGCATAGGCGAGCGCAATGCCGGTATTGCCGCTGGTGGCTTCGACGATGGACATTCCCGGTTTCAGGGTGCCGCGCTCTTCGGCGTCCCACACCATGGCCGCGCCGATGCGGCACTTCACCGAGTAGGCTGGATTGCGGCCCTCGATCTTGGCAAGGATGGTCGCGCCGCTGCTCGCGTCGAGGCGGTTGATTCGGACCAGCGGCGTGCGGCCGATGGATTTCGTGTTGTCCTCGTAAATCGGCATAGGTCACCTCTTGGGCTGGCACCCGATTTTCCTCCTAAGCGCGGAGGAAATGCCATAGAAGCGGAGGAAATGCCATAGAAGTTTGTTATGAGACCCTGCCCCGGGGTTATAAGCCGCCCTAGCCCAGCCCTAGCCCGGGCTGGGTACCATCGACAGCGGCTGCGGCCGGCCGAACACGAATCCTTGCACGAAGTCGATGCCCATGTCGGTCACGGTATCCAGGGACAGCTGGTCCTCGACCTGCTCCGCGACCACCCGGAAGTTGAGGCTCCGGGAGAGTTCGATCATCGCCGCAACCATGGCCTGATTCACCGTGTCCCCGGCGAGATTGCTGATGAAGGAGCCGTCGATTTTCAGGTAATCCATGGGCAGGGTGCGCAGCGTCGCGAACGAACTCAAGCCGCTGCCGAAATTATCCAGCGCGAACTCGCAGCCCATGCCGTGCAGCACCGCGATGAAGCGCTGCGCATGATCCAGATTCGCCACCACCGAGCTCTCGGTGACTTCGAAGCAGATATCCCCGGGATTCGCTCCCGTATGATCGAAGCAGTCGACCACGAATTCCAGGAAATCCGAATCCCCCAGCGTCTGACCGGCGATGTTGATCGCGACGCTGCGGCCCGGCGGCAATTTCATCCCCCCGCGCCCGAGAGCCGACAGCACCGCCTGCACCACCCAGCGGTCGATGTGCGGCATGAGGCGATAGCGCTCGGCCGCGCGAATGAACTCTGCGGTCGGCGCGCCCGGCTGGCCTTTGTCGCCCGTGAGGCGCACGAATACTTCGAGCGCCGGACCGCGCATGCCGTTGGCGCGGGCCTGCACGATGGGCTGGTAGTAAAGCTCGAACTTGCTGTCGCGCAAGGCGCCTTGCAGCTTCTGCAGCCAATGAATCTCGCCGCTGTGCCGCGCGCTCGCTTCCTCGCGCGCCGAGTACACGTGGACGTGCAGGCCGCCCTGTTTTTTCGCCACGTAGCATGCGGAATCCGCCGCATTCATGATGTCTTCGATGGCGCCGCCGCTGGCGCCGATCTCCACCAGGCCGATGCTCACGCCGATATTGAAGATCTTGTCCTTCCAGACGAAGCGATAATCGTTGACGGAACGCACCACGTCGTCGGCGATCTGGCGCGCCTTCTCGAGCGGGCAGCCCACCAGCAGCAGGGCGAATTCGTCGCCGCCGATGCGGCCGACCGTGTCCGAGTCGCGCACCGCCTCTTTGATGAGCGAGGCAACCTCGCGCAGCATGTTGTCGCCCGCGGTATGTCCGCAGGTGTCGTTCACCACTTTGAAGCGGTCGAGATCGAGGTAGCACAGGGCATGCCCGACGTTCCCGGTCTGCGCCGAGTCCATGGCCTCCTGCAGCCGCCGCTCGAATTCGCGGCGGTTCACGAGCCCCGTCAGCGCATCGTGGCTCGCTTGATAGGTCATCTGGCGCGTGAGGCCGCGCAGTTCGCTGGTGTCGTGCAATACCAGCACCAATCCCAGGATCTCCTTGCCGTCGAAGCGCAGCGGCGTGACGCTGATTTCCACCGACCGCTCCGGGCCCGCGCCGGCCGGGACCAGCACGGCGCGCCGTCCCATGGTGACTCGCCCCCCCGTGGTCAACGCCTTGCGCACGGGATCTCCGAGCGACCGGCGATCCGTCTCATCCACCAGCGTCGCCACTTCCGAGAAGGCCTTGCCCATGACCTGATCGAACCTCTGGCCGAGCAAGGTTTCCGCGGCAAGATTGATGTAGTCGATGCGGCCCTCGGCATCGACCGTGATGACACTCTCGCCCATGGCGTCGAGCGTCACCATCGCGCGCGGCCTCGACGGCACCGCCACCGGCCCCGACTCCGGCAGCATTTCCAGCGCGGTGAGCAGCAGCGCCGCTTCGCCGGCGCTGTCGATCACGGTGCTCGACAGCTCCACGCGCGTCACTTGAGCCTGCGCGCCGACCAATTCCACTTCGTAGCGGGCGGCCGCGGGTTCGCCCAGCAGTCTTCGCCGCAGATTGCTCTCCACCAGCTCGGCATATTCCGGCGCGACGAATTCGGTCAAGGACCTGCCGACGACTTCCGATGCGCTCAAGTTGAGCAGCGCCAGGAAGCGCGAGTTGGCGAACAGAATGCGCTCGCGGTGCACGAGCACCGCGTCGTGCACGGTCTCGACCAGACGCTGGAACATGTGCTCACGGTCCAGCAGCCGCGCGCCGCGCTGTTCGAGATCTTCCAGCAGCTTGTTGACTGCGGAGCCCAGCTGGCCCAGCGCCTTGGGATTCCCCTCGAGGCCGATGCGTCCGGCGGCGCCGGATTCGCTGGTGAGCTGCCACACCCGCTCCGAAAACCTGTCGACGGCGCGCTCCTGCCGGCGTTTGCGCACGAAGAGCACGATCAAGCCCACGGCCAGAACGGCTGAGGTCAATAACCACGGAACGAAGGACGACAAGATCAACTCGGACCTCGATAACGACGGACCTCAACGACGCTTGCTCTTAGAAACCCCGTCGGGTTGGACACGTCGCGAATCATCGTAATCCGAAGAATAACGCAAGGGACTCGCGTAGCCTGTCGAAATTGACCATAATCAGCGGCCTTAAGTTGGCGCGAGAAATCATGGATACATTGGCCGCTCGTCAGCAGATGGTGGATCAGCAAATCCGCACGTGGGAAGTTCTCGACCCGCGCGTCCTCGATGCGCTGTCCGCGGTGCCGCGCGAAGCCTTCGTGCCTGCCGAATATCGCGAGCTTGCGTTCGCCGATGCGCCCATCCCCATCGGTTTCGGCCAGACCATGCTGGCTCCCAAGCTTCAGGGGCGCATTTTGCAGGCGCTTGGGCCCAACGCGGCCGACAGTGCGCTGGAGGTCGGCAGCGGCACCGGGTACCTCTCTGCAGCCTTGAGTTTACTTTGCGCGTCGACCCGCTCGATCGACATTCATCCCGGACTCATCGAAGCGGCCCGGGCGAACCTGCGCGCCGTACCCAATGCCCGCGTGCAATTCGAGGTGCGCGATGCTTTCAGCGCCGTGCCCTTGGGTGAGTACGACGTCGTGGCCGTCACCGGTTCCCTGCCGGTCTACGATACGCGCTTCGAACGCAGCCTGCGCGTCGGAGGCCGTTTATTCGCCATCGTCGGCGTCGCCCCCGTGATGGACGCCGTCCTGATACGCCGGGTGGACAGGAACGAATGGATTCGCGAGAGCTTGTTCGAGACCGTTGTTGAACCTTTGATCAACGCGGTCGCAGCACAGAGGTTCGTGTTCTGATGATCAAAGAGATGACCCCGCGGGAATTCCTCGAGCGGCGCACCCGAGCCGAACTCACGCTTCTTGACGTTCGCGAGGACTGGGAGACGGCGCTGGCGCCGGTGCCCGCCGATCACCTGCACATACCCATGGGTCAGATTGCGGATCGGCTGAGCGAGCTCAACCCGGCGCAGGAAACCGTGGTGATCTGCCGCTCCGGTGGCCGCAGCCTCCAAGTGGCGCATTTCCTGTCCGCGCACGGATTTGATTCGGTGTACAACTTGGCGGGCGGGATTCTGGCCTGGTCGCGAGATTTGGACCCGCGGATCCCCCAATATTGAGCCCGCGAGGGTACTCTTGACTCCTTAGGTGATATGGTTATATATAACACTATATAACCTCAAACGCTGGCGATTGGATAGCCCATGAAGCGACTGCTGACCCTGTTTGTATTGTGCGCGAGTGCCGCCTCAGCGCCGGCAGCGGATCTTCTTGCGGTATACCAGCGCGCCCTGCAGAACGACCCCCAGCTGCGCGAGGCCGAGGCGACCCGCCTGGCGGCCCTCGAGACCAAGCCGCAGGCGCTCGCCGCGCTGCTGCCCCGGATCTCGGGCAGCGGCTTGGTGAGCCGGGAGCATGATTCCGGGTCATCCAACATCACGCAGCCCCTCAGCAGCCCGCCGGGCCCGGTCATTCTTCAAACCTACCCCTTCGATGGGCGCGTCGCCACGACCACGCACCGGTACGGCGTCGATGTGAGGCAAAACCTGTTTCGCTGGGAGAATTGGGTGGCCCTGCAGCGCGCGGACGCGCAGGTGGCACAGGCCGAAGCGGACTACCAGGCCGCGCAGCAGGATTTGATGGAGCGCGTCGCGCAACGTTACTTCGACGTTCTCGCCGCGCAGGACGATCTCGAGGCACAGCAGGTCGCGCTCACCTCGATCCAGCGTCAGCTCGACCAGGCCGAGTCGCGCTTTCAAATCGGCCTGATCGCGGTCACCGATGTGGAAGAAGCCCGCGCCGCCCACGACAGCGGCGCCGCCGCCGTCATTGCCGCGAAGCGCACGCTGGCCTCCACTCAGGAACTGCTGCGCGAAATCACCGGCGACGCCTTCGATTGGCTGGCCCGTCCCATCGAGCCCTTCGAGCTCGCAGCCCCGGACCCCGTCAGCGAAGACCGCTGGGTCGACATGGCGCTACAGCAAAATCTTGCGCTGGTCTCCAGCCGATTGGCGGCAGACATCGCGCGCAACAACGTCAGCTCCGCGCGCGGCGGCCATTTCCCCTCGCTCGACCTGGTGGGCAGCCGCTACAAGATGACCACCAATGGCGTGGATACCTTCACCGACGGAACGCCGGCGGGCGGCACCACCCTCGACCAGTACCAGCGGACCATCGGCCTGCAATTGACCTTCCCCATCTACGCCGGAGGCATGGTGTCCTCACAGGTGCGCCAGGCCGTCTACCAGCACCGCGCGGCCAAGGAAAGAGTGGAGCGGGTGGCGCGCCAGACCGAGCACGACGCGCGCGACTCCTATCTCGGCGTGCTGTCCGAGATTTCGCGGGTGAAGGCGCTGCGCCGCGCGGTCGAGTCGAACGCCACCTCGCTCCGCGCGACCGAGTCCGGGTATGAGGCGGGAACGCGCACCGCCGTGGACGTACTGCAATCGCGGCAGCTCTGGGTCCGCGCGCAGACCGACTACTCCCGCAGCCGCTACGACTACATGCTGAATGTGCTCAAGCTGCAGCTGGCAGCCGGCATTCTGTCCCAGCAGAGCCTGGAAAAGATCAACAGCTTGCTGAAGGACGCGCCGCCGGCAGCGGCGCCGCCGGCGCCGGATGCGCCAGCAACGGTTCAATGAGTTCGAGCAGACGCGCGACGCTGCCCCGATTCGACTCGACGATGTGCCGTCCGATGGCCCCGATTCGCTGACGCTCGGCCGCATCGGCCAATAGCCGCGTCAAGGCCGCCGCCAACTCGTGGCGGTCCGCCACCTGCAAGGCAGCGCCTTGCTGCAGCATCAACCGCGCAATGTCTTGCCCGTTGGATTGATAGGGTCCCGTCAGCACCGGCAGCCCAAGCGCCGCGGGCTCGAGCAGATTGTGGCCGCCGATCGGCACCAGGCTCCCGCCGACGAACGCCACATCGGCCGACGCGTAGAACGCCGCGAGCTCGCCCACGCTGTCCACCAGCACGACTTGCGTGGCGGCGTCCGCCATGATGCCGCTGCTCCGCCGCGTAAAGCGCACTCCGCGGCTGGTCAACAGGTCGGCCACCGCTCGAAACCGGTCGGGATGCCGCGGTACGAGGATGAGCAGCGTGCTGCCTCGGAGTTCCGAGTGCGCCGCGAGCACCTGCTCCTCTTCCCCCGCGTGGGTGCTGCCCGCGATCCACGTGGGCCTTGCGCCGCCGAACGCAGCGCGCAGCTCGCGCCCTTGCTCGATCACACCCGCGCTCAATTCCAGGTCGAACTTGATATTGCCGATGACGCGCGTCCTGGCACTCTGTGCGCCGATGGCAATGAAGCGCTCGGCATCGAGGGCGGTCTGAGCCGCCACCAGCGAACTGGCGGAGAAAATACCGCGAAACAGGCGGCCGAGGCGTCGATAGCGCGCAACCGACTTCGCCGACAACCGGGCGCTCGCGAGCACCAGCGGTACGCCGCGGCGTTCGCACTCCGTGAACAAATTGGGCCAGAGCTCGGTTTCCATGATGAGGGCGAGCCGCGGCCGTATGCGTTCCAGGAATCGCGCGACCGCACCCGGTGTGTCGTAGGGGAGGAAGCGTACATCCACGCTGTCGCCGAACAGGCTTCTCGCGCGCGCCCGTCCGGTGGGAGTGGCGCACGTCAGCACCAGCGGACTCTCCGGATACCGTGAGCGCAGCGCGCGCACCAGCGGCGCCGCCGCCGACATTTCTCCCAGGCTGACCGCGTGCAGCCAGATCGCCGGCGCCGCGTTCGAGCGGCGGCCCCAGCCGAAGCGCTCGCTCAATCCCTGCCAATAACTGCGGTCGCGCAATCCGCGCCACAGCACCACCGCAAAGGCAGCGGGCACGACGCAGTAAATCAGCAGGGAATACAGACGCCGCATCATTTTGCTTCGCCGCTCATTTTGCTTCGGCGCTCATTTTGTTTCGCCGCCGGCAGCGGCCTCGTACCCCGCCGTCAACCAGCCCCAGGTTTCCTCCGAGTACCTGCCGGACGGCAGATCCCGCGATATCTTCGCGAGCGAGCGCCGCAGCCGCCGCAGGTTCCGGGCTCTCCACGCGCCCTGCGCGCGCAGCCGGCCCCGATCGAAGTCGATCACACTAACGCCGTCCTTCACGTTCACGCCGAGCAAAATATTGTGCGAGTTGAGATCCGCGTGATCGACGCCGGCGCCATGCAGCCGCGCGACGGTTGCGCCGACGGCGCGCCACACCGGCTCGGGCAGTGCACGCCGCGCGAGCGCCGCGCTCAAGGGCTCGGCATCCACGATGCGTTGCGTGATCAGATCGCAGCGGTAGCGCAAGCCCGTGCGCTGATAACGCGCGGCGACGGGCCGCGGCACGGGCAGGCCGCGCCTTGCCAGGAGTTCGAGCAGGCGCCACTCGGCGAACGCGCGCACCCCCTCTTCACCCGTCCACACATAGCCATCCTGCGACAATCGCGCGATGAAGCCGCCGCGGCGGAAGTGCCGCAGCACCCATTGACGCGCGCCCGATGCGATGAACCACGCCGATCCGCGGCCGCCGGTCACGGTGACGAGTTCGCCGCGCGCGCGCCAGTATTCCGGATCGAAGAGCGTCTCTTGGGCGTCCTCGGCCAGATTGCCAAGGCTATCCGGATCAGCCAGCATGGCGCCCATGGCAGTGGCAATGCGTCGGCCGCCGTTCGTCAATATCATGAGCTCCGATGACTCTACAATTCAAACCGCCGCTGCAGCATGTGTGCCTGCTGCGTCTCTCGGCTATTGGCGATGCCTGTCACGCCGTGGCGGCGCTTCGTGCCTTCCAATCGGCGTGGCCGCAAACCAGGTTCACCTGGATCATCGGCAAACTCGAAGCCAAGCTGATGACTGCGATTCTCCCGGAAATCGAGTTTATCACCTTCGACAAAAGCGCAACTCTCGGGGAACTGTGGCGGCTGCGCGGCGCCTTGCGCGCGCGGCGCTTCGACCTGCTGCTCGACATGCAATTGTCGTTTCGCGCAAGCCTGGTCTCGAGCTTGGTGTCCGCCCCGATCAAGCTCGGCTTCGACCGCGCGCGTGCGCGCGAGCTGCAGTGGTGGTTCACCAACGCAACTATCGCGCCCGCGGCCCATGAACATGTGCTCGATTCGTTCATGGGATTCGCGCGCGCCTGCGGCATCGAGCCGGGCGCGCCGCGCTGGGATGTCAACCTGCCGGCGGATGCGCTCGAGTACGCTCGCGGCATCGTCACCGACGAGAGGCCCACACTGCTGATCAGCCCCTGCTCCAGCCACACGGCCCGCAACTGGTCGGCCGAGCGGTATGCCGCGGTCGCCGACTACGCGGCGCATGTGCATCACATGCGCGTCGTGCTGGTCGGCGGCCGCAGCGCGATCGAAGCCGAGATGGGGGCACGTATAGCCGCCGCCATGCGGTTCGCCGTCGTCAATCAAATCGGCAAGGACACGCTGCCGGAGCTCCTGGGATTGCTGTCCCAGAGCACCGTGCTGTTGTCGCCGGACTCGGGCCCCGCCCACATGGCCACCATGGTGGGATTGCCGGTGATCGGCCTCTACGCCGCCACCAATCCCGCGCGCGCCGGCCCCTACTACAGCCGGCCGTGGTGCGTCGACAGGTACGACGCGGCCGCGCAAAAATATCTGGGGAAACCGGCCGCGCAAATTCCCTGGACCACCAAGATCGAGCGCAGCGGCGTCATGGACCTGATCGGCGTGAGCGATGTCACCGCCAAACTCGACGCTCTGATGGCTACAATGTACCGATGAACGACATCAAAGTCCCCATCTCCCCCGGAGAATTGCTCGACAAGATCACCATCCTGCGCATCAAGTCGGAGCGGATGAGTGACCCCGAAAAGTTGTCCAACGTGCGTCTCGAACTGCGCCAGCTCGAAGACACCTGGAGCGCCTCGGCTCATGCAAAGATCGACATAGAGGCCGACATCCGCGCACTGCTCGCCGTCAACGAGCGCCTGTGGGTGATCGAAGACGACATCCGCGACAAGGAACGCGCCCAGGCCTTCGACGCGGAATTCATCCGCTTGGCGCGGGCCGTCTACTTCGAGAACGACGAGCGGGCGGCTATCAAGAGGCGGATCAATACGACGCTGGGGTCGAGCATCGTCGAAGAGAAGTCGTACCGCGACTACAAGGGTAGTGCCCCCGCACGGTGAATTTGAGCGGTTCGGAAGTGGCGCGGGGGTATGGGAAGCCTGAAGGCAACGACGGGGACAGTTGCCTTCAGGCTTCCCATACCCCCACGCCTTTTGCGCTGGGCCGCTCAACATCACTGCGCGGGGTCCACACTCGGTCAATACCCTGTGCCGAGATACTGTTTAGGTTCCTCGCAAATCTGCCGGGCGGAGTCGCCTCAACCCCCGTTGAATTCGGCGCGCAGCGCTTCACTGCCCAGCGCCTGACAATGACTTGGCGACCGACAATTGCTTATTTGAGGGTGTATTCGGCGCCGCAGTAGGGGCACTTGGCCCAGCCGGTGCCTTCGATCGGCAGATACACCTTGGGGTGCGAATTCCACAGATACATGCCGGGCATCGGGCAGGACAGCGGCAAATCCGCCGCGGTTACGGTGTACTGATGCAGCGCATTCGGCTGAATCAATTGATGCGTCGAATCGTCTTGTACCATCGCCGGCATTGTCGTCACTCCGCTTACCTCTCGAGGCGCCGACACGAGGCCGCGCACGCAACAGGGCGTCGATTGTAGGGTCCGCGCCGCGCAATGCAAGTCACTGGGCGGCTTCGAACGTTTCGCGCCAGATCTCGATCACTTGCGCGCGCGTCTCGGCGTATGGCGCGGCATCCACCACCCGGTCTCCCTGGCCTTCGCGCCGGCCCCCCTGAGCTTCGAGCGACAAGTGATGCAATACCGTCCGGTAGCCGATGTAGGCATCCGTCAGCCATTGCGCCCGCTTGGGTTCGAGCACGCCCACGGCGGCCAATCCCTCGAGCTGCCGGATATTGTCCGTATAGGTCAAGAGTTCCGGATGCACATGCGCCGCGGCAAGCACCCAGTATTGCACCAGAAACTCGATGTCGGCGATACCGCCCGCGTCCTGCTTGATGTCGAACTGTCCCGCACGGGCCTTGGACAGCTCGCGCCGCATCCGCAGGCGCATCTCGCTCACGTCGCTTCGCAAAGTGTCGCGGTGCACGGCGGCGCAGAGCACGCGGCGCCGGGCCGCGGCGAACGCGTCGCGCAGATCCGCATCGCCCGCCACCGGCCGCGCGCGGAGCAGCGCCTGGTGCTCCCAGGTCCACGCGTCCTGGCGCTGGTAGAGTTCGAATGCATCGATGCCCGTCATCAGGAATCCGCCCTTGCCGTTCGGCCGCAGGCGCATGTCCACCTCATAGAGCCGGCCGGCCGCCGAATGCATGGTGAGCAGATGCACGATGCGCTGTCCCAACCGCAGGAAGAAGATGCCGTTGTCGAGCGGCCGCTCGCCCTTCGTTTGTTGAATTTCTCCGCTCGAATCGTGCAGGAAGACCAGATCGAGATCCGAGCCATAACCCAGCTCCAAGCCTCCGAGCTTGCCGTAACCCGCGACGGCGACGCGTACCGGGCGCAGATTCCCCTCTTGGCTGCCGCAAAACGGGGTGCCGTAAATGTCGGTCATTTGCTGCCACGCGAGATCCATGCAGCATTGGATGATGAGCTCTGCAATATCGGTCAGCCTGTCGCTGACCTTCATCAGCGGCAGCCGCCCGGTAAGGTCGGCGAGCGCCACCTTGAATACGGCCACTTTCTGGAATTGCCGCAGCGCCTCCACTTGCCGCTCCGGATCGTCGGCGGGCAGCCGCTCGGTGCGCGCGGCGAGTTCCAGCACGAAGCTCTGCCGCGACGGCAGCTCGTCGAATGCCTTGCCATCGATCAGCTCGTCCAGCAACAGCGGAAAGTCGGCGATTTGCCGCGACAGGAAGCCGCTGATCGCACAGACGTCGATCAGGCGATCGAGCGCGGCCGACTGCTCTTTGAGCAGGGCCAGATACGAGGAGCGCGTGCCGATCGCCTCCAGCACGCGCAGCACCCGCTGCACCACGCTCGCGGGCGCTGGGTGCCGGGCAGCCGCCTTCAGCAGCCGGCCGAGAATGACGTGCAGACGCCGCCGTCCCGCCTCGTCCAGCCGCCGGTAGGACGCCGCATGCCGATAAGCTTCCAATGTCGCCGCGGCCGCTGCGATGTCACGGTGCGGAAAGCCGCTGTCGCGAAGCTCGTCGTCGATCTTCGAGTCATCGGACGCCAGCCAGTCCGCGCCCGTTTCTTCTTCTGATGCCCCAGAGTCCGAGGCGCCGGATAACAACGCGTCGAATTGCCTGGCCACCCGGTCGCGTGCGGACTCGATGCAGGAATTCGCGGCGGGCCAATCGGGCAACCCCATGTTCACGCTCACCCGGGAGCGATCGAGCGGCGCGTCGGGAAGGGAGTGAGTTTGCTCATCGCGGATCAGCTGCAAAGCGTTCTCCGCCTTGCGCAGCACCAGATAAGCGTCCGTCAATTCGGCAATGTCGGCGGCCGACATGAGCTTCGAACCCGCCAACATCGGCAGCACTTCGAGCAGTGAGGCGTTCTGCAGCCGCCGGTCGCTCCCGCCGCGCACCAATTGCATGGACTGCACGATGAACTCGATCTCGCGAATTCCTCCCCGGCCAAGTTTCAAATGCTGATCGAGTTCGCGCCGCGACACCTCGCGGGCGATCAGCGCTTTCATATCGCGCAGCGATTCGATCACGCCGAAGTCGAGATAACGGCGATACACGAACGGCCGCACGAACTCCGGATACGCCTTCGCATAGCCCACTGCGCCTAGGATGGGCCGCGCCTTGATCCACGCATAACGCTCCCAGTCGCGGCCGTGCTCCTGCAGGTAATCCTCGAGCGAGGCCAAGCTCACGACCAATGGACCGCTGTCGCCGAACGGCCGTAAGCGCATGTCCACGCGGAACACGAAACCGTCCTCGTTCCTCACACCGAGCAGGCGAATGAGCTCGCGGCCGAGGCGATTGAAATATTCTTCGTTTTCAACCTCGCGCGGACCATCGGTCTGGCCCGCCTCGGAGAACAGGAACACGAGATCGATGTCTGACGAGAAGTTCAATTCCCGGCCGCCGAGCTTGCCCATGCCGAGCACGATCAGCGGCACCTCGTCGTGCGCAGCGCCGCGCGGCAGGCCAAAAACCGGCTGCAAATGCAATCGGGCGGCCGAGGCGGCCGCACGGATGGCAGCGTCCGCAAAATCCGAGAGCGCATGCAAGGTCTCCCGCACGCCTGCGCGCCCGGCGATATCCCGCCACGCGATGCGCAGCATTTCGCGGCGCCGCCACTCGCGCAGGATGCGCTGCGCGTCGGCCGCCGTCGGTGCCGATCTCGCGCGATCCTCATAGTCCGCGCCGGCGGCGCGCGCCGCGGAGGGTTCCTCGTGCCGCCCGAACCACTCGAGGGCCCGCGGATCCTGAATCAACGCCGACGCGACGAACTCGCTGCCCGCGGCGACGCGAGGCAGTTCCGTTCGCAGGTCTTCGGAGAGTCCCGCGTAGGCGCTGAGAAAGCCGTCCTGCGCGGCGGCACGCTCCCACCACAGCGCGAGCGGCTCGCGCAAATCTTCCGGGACGGATTCAAACTGCACTTATCCCACCCATGAACCAGTGTTCGGGTGGTGATCTTACCCTGCCCCGTTGATTGCGCCCGTCAGGCGGGCCGGTCGCAGTTCACCATCCACGGCGTACCGAACTTGTCGACCAGCATGCCGAAACGTGCGGCCCAGAAGGTTTCTGCGAACGGCATGGTGACAGTGCCGCCGTCGGCCAGTCCGCGAAATATCGCTTCCGCCTGAGCCGTATCGTTGATCTGGATCGACACCGTGAAACCCTGCGGCTTCTGGTAGTGCCCTGGGGGAGAGTCGGAAGCCATCAGCACCGCGTCGCCCACGACGAGCCGGGCATGCAGAATCTTATCGCGCCATTCAGCCGGGACGTGTTGTTCCGCGGGGGTACCCGCGTGGGTCATCATCGCCTCGATCTTGCCGCCGAGAACCCGCTCGTAGTACTTGAACGCCGTCTCGCAGTCGCCGTTGAAATGGAGGTATGGCTGTAGTTGCATGTTTGCGCTCCTTGAAAAGTTCAACCTAAGGACGAACCAAGCCCGCGCGGACCGACAGGTCCGCGGAAATTATACAAAGGCCTGATCGAAGCGGCCTTGAAGTTTTCGTGGCGTTTGGCGAATGATGCAACCGGCCGCCGTGGCGCGGAGATCAAGTCCGCGTCACGGCACGCGGTCGAGCCGACGTAACGCTCCGCCGTTTTAGCGAATCGCCACCATGAATAGCCTCGGAAACGGCAGCAACACCGAGCCGTCCGACAGTGTGGGATAGGCGCGCGCCACCGCGGCCGTGTAACGCTCGAGATACGCCGCGCGCAAGGGCGTGTCGAGCGGCTCCAAGAACGGCACGAGCCCGCTGCCCTTGAACCATTCCACAATCGCTGCCGCGCCCCCCGCCAGCGGGTGATAGTAGGTCGTCCGCCAGATATCCACCTTGCTGCATAGGGGGCGCAGCAATTCGTAGTACCCGTCCGCACTGGCAATAGGCGTGCGAGTCGCCGCCGCCGCTGCCAACAGGGGCGCCCACGGTCCGTCGGCGGCAATCTCACGCATCAGCCGATGCGTGGGCGCATCAAGGTTATCCGGCATTTGAATGGCGAGGCCTCCGGCGGAGGCGAGCCGCGCCACCAGCGCCGGCAACAAGCTGGAATGATCGGGGATCCAGTGCAATACGGCATTTGCCAGGATCACGTCGAACGGACCGGCGTCGTTCCATTCCTCGATACCGCCTACCGCGAATTGCACCTGCGGCAACCGCCGGCGGGCCGTCGCGATCATATCGGGGGAACTGTCGAGGCCGCGCACCGCCGCATGGGGAAAGCGAGCCGCCAAGAGCTCAGTCGAATTTCCCGGTCCGCACCCAAGGTCAATCGCTGAACGCGCCTCGATAGCGGGCAACGCCGACAAAAGATCTCGTACCGGGCGCGTCCGTTCGTCTTCGAATATTACATATTGCTTGGCAGACCAGCTCACCGCGGGGATGGTATCAGCCGCGCCCACATGTCGCTCCGCTGTACTTCAATCTATTGATAAATAACTAAAAAATGCATATTGCGCCAGATGAATTTCAAGTAGCTTTCATCTACAATACTGGATATACAACCAGTACACATACAACCAATGGAAAATTGCACTCCTGCGCGCACTGACTGAATTTCAAGGTGGGTCTGAACCTCGGCGCGGCGCGCGAGAAGGTGCGCGTCGCGCATGCGCTCGCCGGCTTGCCGAGGATCGCCGCCGCCATGGCGCGCGGCGAATTGAGCTATTCGAAAGTGCGGGCGCTCTCGCGCGTCGCCTGCCCGGCGACCGAAGAGTCCTTGCTCATGATCGCGCTGCACGGCACGGCCCATCACGTGGAGCGCCTGGTGCGCGGCTACCGGCGGGCCCAGGAAGCCGAAGAGCTGTCCCGCGAGGCGCAACAGCACGCCAAGCGCAGCGTCACCTACGGGTACGATGAGGACGGCAGCCTGATCCTCCGAGCGCGACTGCCCGCCGTGGCGGGCGCGATGCTGATCCAAGCGCTCGACGCCGCCCTCGAGAGCCTGCCCGAGGAGGAGATTTCCGCCGACGTGGTCGCGGAGCGGTCGATTCCCTTCGAGTCGCTCCGCGCCGATGCGCTCGCCGCGGTGGCCGAGAGCTTCCTCGCCGAGTCGCACTCTTCCTCGAGCAGCGCCGATCGCTACCAAGTCGTCGTTCATGTCGACGCGGAGACCCTGCGCGAGCACACCGCCGGGCGCTGCGAGATCGAGCAGGGACCCTCCCTCCCCGCCGAGACCGTGCGCCGCCTCGCCTGCGATGCCAGCCTGCTGCAGGTGCTCGAGACCGAGAGCGGCGAGCCGCTCGATGTCGGGCGCAAAACCCGCAGCATCCCCCCGGCGATCCGCCGCGCGCTCAACACCCGCGATGGCGGCTGCCGCTTCCCCGGTTGCACGCACCAACGCTATGTCGACGCGCACCACATCAAGCACTGGGCCGACGGCGGGGAGACCAAGCTCGCGAACCTCGTCACCCTGTGCCGCTTGCACCACCGCCTGGTGCACGAGGGCGAGATCCTCATCGACCCGCTCCCCGGCGGCGGCTGGCGCTTCGTGCATCCGGACGGTCGACACTTCGCGCTGATCCGCTGCTCCCGGGCCGCCTCGTACGACTGGGAGGAACTCGAGCGCACCCACGCCGCACTCGGCATCCCCATCGACGCCGACACCGCCGCGACCCGCTGGCAGGGCGAGCGCATGGACTACGACCTCGGCGTCTGGATGCTGTGCAATCAAGCCAACCGCGCCCGCGAGGAACAGGACGTTTCCGCGGAAACGTGCGATCAGGAAGATGATGATTTTGCGGAAACCTTCGAAGAGGAGGATGACGTTTCCGCGGAAACGTCCTCGGCATGAAAATCAGTCCGCACTCATTCGGTTAGCATGGATGGCCGTGACGAACTCTCGGCCAACAGCAGTGAACATCGCAGCGATGACAATCTTTGTCATTCCCGCAGCCGCTGCGCTGGTGTGCGCCGTGCTCGGCGCACACCGTCGCGTAGTGCTCGGTCTTCGATTCGACCGTGCAGACGCCGGCTTTTAGGCGCGGCTCAATCCCGCGCCATGACGTAGCGCGAATCCTTCCGCAACCACGTCCCCTGCACCCGCGTCGCCTCGCACGTGTAGTGCGCTGCGACGTTCGTGGCTGCCACCTCGAGTGCATCTCTGCACTGCTCCAGGCTCGGATACGCGCCCACGGTCTGAATCCCGCCCGCGTGTAGCTGAGCCACCAGAATGAACAGCATAGACTTCATACCGTCACCTCCACCACCTTGACCTCAGTACAGTGATGGTCCTTAACTCTCCGATTCGTGGCAACGCTGCATTTCCAAAAGCACGTCCTCCATCGCAGGCTGCAATACGCTATGTCACATGCACTATGTCACACGGACTCAGTAGCTGGCATCTGGCGCGAGAAGGGGCCGAGGAGTGCTATGGGCGCTGGTGAATCTGCGACAAGCCGTTTCAGGAGATCAAGGTAAGTTCGACAAACAGCGCCTAGCCTTAGCCAGTTGTTTGTGCTTCGAGCGAAAGGGATCAATTTACTGCAGGCAGGTCGGGGGCTCATTTCGACCCGTTGCTGTCTCCGATGACCGTCGGCAATCGGGCACCTCACTACCAGCTTCAGGCCTCGGGTTTAATTTCCGAGCACAGCTCCGCAGGCTTCCAATCCGGTGCAAGGCTGGTCATGGATTTGGAAGAATCATGTAGCACTAAGACCAACGCCCGACGCTTTGAGGTGCCCGTGCCGACAAGCATCATAGGGGGCCCCTCAGGTACAATTCCGCTCTCGCCAGCCCGCACAATCATGCGATGTCCTGGGGTTTCCAAACATTGCTCGCCGGTTAGCACATACCACGCCTCGGGTCCGGGGTGTCGGTGCGCCGTCGAGTGCATGCCAGGTATGAATGTGGCCTCCATGTAAAGTGCGGTGTAGCTACTGGCACCAACGAGCGGCAGCGGGCCCACGCGCGCGACTCGCTGACCTCCACTTGCCTTCCAGTTCTGATTGCTAATCGTGAAAAGCCAGATCTTCGCATACGACTCAACGACCGTGCTGTATTTTCCCTTGGCTTTTTCCGCCGCTTCGCGTGTCGAATAGGTATCGAGATACCAATACAGTGGTTCGTCTGGAAGTTCTCCTAAAACCCTTGTATCGGTGATGAAGCATCCAAGCTCGCGACCTGCACGCTCGGCGGCAGGAATGCATCTGACCTGCATCGGATCAGCATTCGACGAAGTGGCAGGTTGATCGCCAATTGAGGTCTCAGCCTCTTGTGCGACCCCCACCACGAAGCAGAGCGCAATGCACACCCAGTGCGCGGCAACGCTCGCTCGTCTCAGCAGCTTACCGTCGTACATACGTCCTCCCTCCGCGGGGACTTCTTTCGCGGATCGTAGCGGTCTTGCCGGCAAATGACCAATCGAGCGGTTATTCACGAGCAGCCATGGCGCGAAGGGCGATGGCATGCGAAGTGGTACTGGCCGCATCAGCTGCATTCACAACTTTGAGGGGCAGCCTCGGAGCAACAATTCGTGCAACGTCACTGCCGGGTTTTGGCTGGTCAGCGACTGTCGCCGATCTAAAATCCTCTCGATGTCGCTGACCGACCCTCTCCTGCCTGTCATGAGCGTCAGCTTTCGAACATTGCAGCTATAAACAGACTTCCCTGTTCATTCCCCCAATTTCGACGATATTTCCTTGGGACGCAGTCCAGTAAATCTGCCACTCACCCTTGCAGAACGGGCCATGCGACGCTTCATACAGTGCGGAACTTCGGTAGCGGCCTGGCGGATTGCGTACTTCTCCGAGGGTAAATTTTTCGCTGCGTAATTCGGCGATCAGGCGCCGCTCATCAGAGCCGACAGGATAGCGTTCTCTCAGTCTTTGCTCGAACGCCGGTGTGAATCCAAAAGTCGTAGGTAGGCCGCGACCTATGGGTGGTTCTGTGTTGGAACAGCCCACAAGCAACGCCGTAAATGCCGAGACCACCACGCGTAGACAAATCGCTGTACCTAGGTGGGGCCATGGAAAAAGCTGGGATCGTAAATCCATCATCGTTTCCAGTCAGAGTTCCGAGCGTGCCCGGCTAAGCGGGCGGCCTGACCGCATTCACACTTATCGAGGTTCCCGATTTTGCCTCCGATTGTCGATTTCAATCTGACAGATTTGGACGCAGTCACTGCAGATATTTGCCAGTAGACTCCGCTTGATGAGGAACTCAACCTCGCTGGCACGCTTATCGCAGAAATTGCATGACTCTTCCGGTGCGATGTATTCGTTTTCGCTCTCAAGAGCCGTGGGCGGCGCATCTGCGTTGGAATACTCAATGTGTATCGATTCGCCAAGGTTCAGGGGTCGTTTCGCCCACGCCAAATGGTAATGCTTCCCATCCCGCCATCGAAGACCCGTGACAGCGAAAGTCGGCGCGGTTGGCGCTGGCATGAACTGATTTGCGTGTGTATCCACATCGACGTGTACGCTTTCGTCATCAATGACATCTATGACGATCGCTTCACTGCCTGATTTACGAATGCGGATCTGCTTTTTCATGCTGGCTGCCTGTACATAAATTAGACTATATAGGGGTCGTGACGACACGCGACGAATATGTCGGATGACACTCCTGAACTCTTTGTGCTCCGGTCGCTAAATGCGACTCTAGATTATCGCAGGAAGCGAATGACGGCTTTCTGGCTAGTATTCGAGTGTGCTCTAGTACCGCTTTTGGCCGGCGGGAGCCGGTGGCGTCGGCGACCGCCAACGCGCACTCTCGACCCACTACGGTCCTTGAAGCTGTCGTTCAAACCTGCGCAAGCGGACGGCCCACCTCGAAGAACGACAGGCTCCCCACGCCAGCGCGACGCGCCCTCCCGAACAATCGGCGCGAGCTTCAGGCTCGCTTGGCGATGCAATCCGGTTGTCATTTCCGGGGCATCTGGCCTTCCGCTTCGCCCATCCGTTCGACCCACTGAGCGCGCCACGTGCTGGCCTCGAACGGATCCGCAAAGTACTGTGTTTCCCGTGCAACCTTGTCGCCGCTGAACTCCATGATGCTCACGGTGTAGGAAGGCTTCCCGTCATACGTCAGAATATACTCGGTGATCCAAAGATCACCGCTGCCAATGAGTCGCCGCACAGCGAAGCGCTTTTTGCTCGGCTGATTGGTGCGCGTGATCTGTATGTTGCGCCGACCGCGGATTCGCTCGCCTGACTGGGGGTATTCCAGCACCGCATCCTCGAGATAGATGTCGTGCTCCGTTTCAAAATCGTTGGCATCGGATGCAATCCAATGCCGATCCAGTGCGGCACGTATCTCTTGAGCTCTCATATGACCCTCCAGCGTCACCAGCCGTCAATTCCACTCCTCACGCAAGACTCCTTCACCGCAGTCACTTTACCTGATCACGTTGACATCGTGATCCGCAACGACCGTTGGCGCCTCGACGCGAACGGCGGGTGTGGGCCGGACCGAGACGGTAGAGCGGTCCGAACTCGCGGAAGATTCGTCGCGGTCATCGCAAACGCCGATGCATCGAGGCGCGCCCGCGAACCCTGCGACCCGGTACATCGATTGCGGTCGCGCGGCGCAAACTGGGAAGAGTCAGGCGCTTGAGGAGAATCGGTGGGCGCCCGATGCCGGGCCGCCCACCCGCGCAGTCGTCTACTTGAGGATAGCTTCTTGTTGGGTGCGCGAGCCAAGAACTGTGCGAATCTTGGCGCGGTCCACTTCGGACTTGGCAGCGGCCTCTACCGAGCCTTCGATTTGGGCGCTGATCTGATCGAGCTTGCTGCCGAGGTGGTCGAGCGCAGCCCAATTCTTGAACTCGGTGACCAACAGGATATCTGGCTCGTTCGGTCCACGCGGCTCGATCACGATGACACGATAGCTCGTAATCAGTCCGGCCTTCTTGGCCGCTTCCTGCTGTTTCTTGTAGGTGGTCGCAAGCCAATGCATGTAGTCGTCGAAACGACCATCGACCGTGCGGATGGAAGAGACATTGATCACCGGTCCGTCGTTCCAGTCCTGACCGTCAGCGTATACGGGGGTCGTCAGCGCTGACGCAGCAACGAGCGCGGCGGTGCCGCAGATAGCTTGAATTAAACGCATAGGTTGTCTCCCAATTTGGTTTCGCTTTATTTGTCCCGCCACTGTGCTAGAGCATTTCCAGCCGCAGCTCGGGTGAGGGTGCGAAGCTACACTGTTCTTCCACCGGCCACCACAGGAAACCAGACGAATGCCCGTCGCCCCATGCTTCGACGAACTGCGTCAGGCAATGGCCGCCTGGTGCCCCAGAATAGACCGCAGAGGCGACCCAGCGCTTTCTCCCCCAGCCACCAGACGCGAACAGCAGCAATCGGGCATCCAATCTCGCGGGCGAGGCTTGATGATTTCGCTAATCCGGCCGCTTTGCTTTTCGCAGCAATGACTGTTCGGCTACGACGCGGAAGGCCCGAGCGCCGCCGAACAACGCATGCCTTTATCCAGCCGCTCAGTCCGGAAACTTCAGCGCTCGCTCGATCGCCTGGAAGCGCGGCTCGTTGCGCAACGGATCGAAGAACGGGTTAACTTTCGTGTACGCGAGATACGGGTCCCGGTTCCGCATCGCCGTCTCGAGCCAATCGAGCGCGCGGGCAGAATCGCCCCACTGCGCGTAGATGTCGGCGTACCCTTCCGCCAGCCGATCTCCAGCAATGGCCCGAACCTTGGCAAGCATCGTCTCGGCCTCGGTGTGTCGCCCGAGCTTGTTGTAGATCATTGCCAAGCACCAGGGTCCGTTGACTTCGCCCGCTCTTACGCACGTGGAACGGGCGCGCTCGAAGTCACTGCTCAGGTAGTAAGTGATTCCAAGCCACATGTTGACGGACACGTCGTCCTGACCCAACGCCTCGGCATCCCTGAAGGCTCGTATGGCGGCGCCGTAGCGCCGCGCGAACGCCAAAGACACCCCAAGCCCGAAATGGTTGATGGAATTCAACGGATCCAATACCAGCAAGCGATGCGCGGCGGCCAAGCCGGCTTCAGTCCGGCCGATCAGGACGGCATACGCGCCGTACTCCCTCAATACTCTTGCATCGCCGGGCGCGAGCGCGAGCGCACGCTCGTATTCCTGAACTGCGCCCGTAAGCTCGAGAGACCCGGCGAAGAAATTGGCCAACGCCAGGTGGCCGTCGGCGAGATCAGGCGCCAGCGCAATCGCTTTGCGCCCATCGCTCTGCGCCTTATTCAAGTAGTCGCCGACCTCAGGTCCCGCCACCAAAGCTCGGGCAAAGTCCGCAAATGCGAGCGACCGGCCGGCGTAGGCGAGGGCGTAATCGGGGTCCGCGCGAATGGCCTCGGTGAAAGCGGCGACAGCAGATTCGAGACCCTCTTTGTTCAGACCTCCCGCGGCCAGGTTCGCCGGTCCGAACCGCCGGTACGCAGTCGAGGCGCGCAAGTACGCGTCGAATGCCGCCGGGTTGCGCGTGCCACCCACTTCGATCTTCGCAGCAACGTTACCAAGCAGCGTGACGCGAAGGGCATTGGCTACCGCATTGGCAATGTCGGTCTGTAGCTTTAGCACGTCCCCGAGATCACGATCATAGGTCTGCGACCAGAGGTGATAGCCGGTGATCGCATTGTTGAGCTGTGCGGTAACGCGGATAGTATGACCCGAACGCCGCACGCTCCCCTCGAGAACCGACGCGACATTCAACTTGTGCGCGATGGTCGCAAGATCCGCGTGTTCGCCCTTGAAGTAGAAGGATGAGGTGCGGGCCGCAACCTGCAGCTCGCTGATTCGCGCGAGGGAGTTGAGCAACTCCTCCGACAGTCCGTCGGAAAAGTAATCCTGCCCTTTGTCCCCGCTCATGTTTGTAAATGGCAGCACCGCGATCGAGTGCGCTGGCGGGTTGAAGGCGGGCGCGGTGACCGGCGCCTCGGCCGCCGGCACCGAGCGCTTTGGGAGCACGAACTTATCGACGACGAAATAGCCCATCGCGAGGATCAATAAACCACCCACGACCCAGGGTATGAGCGAGCGGGAGGCAGGGCGCATCGATCGGGTCGATGCAGCTCCCGCCGACGACGTGGGCAGCGCCGATGATCGGACGCTCGTTGCCGTGGGCGTCGGAGCGTCCGGTGACAGCAACCGGCGCACATGGTCAACAAAGGCATCGGTGTTCGCGCCGGCGGGCAGGCGCGTCCACTGCACTTCCCGAAACTTCTCCGGCACCATGGCTTGCGATTCAGAGGTACCATCGATGATGATCGGGAGCAGGAAGGCTCTGCCCTCGGCCATGTCGAGCGTGCGGGCCACCGCAAGGTTCCACTCACGCCGGAAGTAGCCTTCCTCGCGCGACTGCGTGTTCGCCGAGATGATCGGCATAAATAAGTAACAGCCCTTGATCTGCCGGCGGATCAACGCATCCCAGGCATCGCCTCCGCGGAGCTCGCTCTGGTCGAACCACACCTCGACACCCGCGGCACGTAGCGCATTGCACAACTGCTGCGCCGCTTCGGCGTCCTGGGATGCGTAGCTCAGGAACACTGCCCTGCCCGGGTCGGTCACGGCGCCGCCGTCGCGGCGGGTCCCTTAAGACTTTCTAGTTCGGTGCGATCGGCCATGCGTAGGGCTCTTCGTTAGTGGCTCCTTAGCCTACTCTCTTCGCTAGCCGAATTTAGCCTTCATCCGCTCGGATAGCTTCGACAGCTGTACCACCACGCGTTCGTGCGAGCCCACTCCAATCTCCTCATTTCCGTCGCTCGCACGAATCGAAAACTCGATGCGCCGCCCATCCACGTGGGTCACTTTCGCTTCGGCGGTGATGCGTCGACCCGCCGGCGTCGCCGCCAGATGGCGCACATCCACTCGCGTACCGAGCGCGCTTTCGCCGGCGTCGAGATAAGGCTTGATCGCATTGAGCGCCGCGTTCTCCATCATCATGATCATGACCGGCGTCGCCAGGACCGGAGGCAATGTCACATCCTTGAAGCGGCTGGCCAGATGGTCCGGCATGACTACAAGACTGAACGAACCCGTGGCCCCGACCGGTATCGATTGCATGGCCTTTCCTTGCAGTTGAATGGACAGATGAGCTTAATGCTTGCGGATAGGTGCGGATAACAATTTCCATATGGACAAGGTGCTGTTTAGGGCTTTTGAGCGGCACTCTCCGCGTTACGCTGCTGCAAGTACTTGTCCAGTGTGTGAGAGAGCGACACAAAGTCCGATGGAATCATCAGCACCGTCGTACTGTTGTTCTCCGCTCCGACTTCCGAAATCATTTGCATCCGCCTCAACTCCAGGGCGGCGGGATTTGCCATCATCTGCGCGGCCGCCGCCGACAGCTTCAACGACGCCTCCAGCTCAGCCTCGGCTTTGATGATTCGCGCCCGTTTTTCGCGAATAGCCTCAGCCTGCATCGCCATCACCTGTTGCATGGCCTCAGGCAATTCCACATCCTTCATTTCAAACCGCTGGACTTCCAACCCCCACGCCATCGTCGAATTCACGATACTCTCGCGTAGAAGATCATTGATCTTATTGCGCTCCTGGAGGACTTCGTCAAGGTCGTGCTGTCCGATGATGTTGCGCAGCCCGGTCAACGCTAACTGATAGACGGCGGCAGGGGCGTCCGTTACATCAATGACGGATTTCGCCGCATCAACTATCCGATACCACAGCACGGCATTGACCTTGATCGTTACGCTATCACGCGTAATCGTTTCCTGCTGCTCAGCCGAGACGGTGCGCGTACGAACGTCGATGGTAACTGCGCGCTCGATATTGAGAGGAATGATCCAATACAATCCCGGTCCGCGCAGACCGACATAGCGGCCCAATCGAAAAACGACTCCGCGCTGGTACTCCTGAGCGACACGGAGCCCGGACAGCCCGAGAACTATCACGATCGCAACCGCTATGAGCATGAATTCACTCCTTGAAAGAGTTGACGACTGTCAAAGTCCGTCCGTCGAAACGGTTTAATCAGCTTACCCCGGTGACCTCCTCCTCGCCATGAATGATTGGTCATTGCCAAGATGGGGCCAAGTCCGCCATCCTCCGATCGAGTATGCGCAATCCTATTGTTATTCGCGAGGTTCGGCCCGACGATCTCCCGGAAATCCTCCGCATCAATGTGGAATCGTCGCCGGGAGTTACGCGGCTCACCGTGCGCGGCATTGCGGGCTTGGTCACCGAGGCGACCCTGGCTTGGGTCGCGGTTACGGATCGGGATATCGCCGGCTACCTAATCGCGTTTCTCGGCTCGGCCAGTTACGGCGGAGAAGAATTCGCCTGGTTCAAGCAGCGAACACAGAACTTTGTGTATGTGGATCAAGTCGCGCTGGCGCGGTCGTACCGCGGTAGAGGCATCGGGAGCGTGTTGTACTCAGAACTTGAGCGGTGGGGCTCCAGGCAGCAATGCGAATCATTGAGCTGCGAAGTCAATCTCGATCCACCGAACCCTGCGTCAATGGCCTTCCACATGAGCTACGGGTTCATCCAAATCGGTCGGATGCACACCTCCGACGGACGCCACGTTGCACTCCTGCAAAAAGCAGTGAGGTCGTAACGTCTGATTCGGCGCGACTGACCTACACTCGACGCACAATCGCTTAGGAGACAAAGATGCTGTGGTCGACAAACCGGTACGCAACACTCACCGCCTCCACTGCGCTTCTCTGGAATCTGGGCGCGATGGCTGAGACCGCCCCCTCCGCGCCGGCGCCCACCTGCGATTCGGTGGAGTATCGGCAGTTCGACTTCTGGATCGGAAGATGGAGCGTGGTTGAGGGCGAACAACCGGCCGGCCGGAACACGATCGAGCCGGACCTGAAGCGCTGTGCGCTCTTTGAATCTTGGACGTCCGTCGATGGCAGCCGCGGCCGCAGCATCAATTTCTACGACCGCAGCCGGCACCGATGGCACCAAACTTGGATTGACGACCGCGGCGGAGCGCTCGAGCTCGACGGGGGACTGGTCAGTGGGAGCATGATTCTCGAGGGCGAGCGCCCTGACCCGAAAACCAATATGTCCGTCCGGCATCGTATTACCTGGACACCGCAGCGGGATGGCTCTGTTCGCCAACACTGGCAGATGATGAAGGCGGAGAAGTCGACGTGGGAGACTGTCTTCGACGGTCTCTACAAGCGCAGCCAATGAGCCCCCCACTACCTCCGCGCATCCACCCGAAACCTCCGCCCGCCGATCGATAACTCCTTCCATTTCGGCGCAGCCGTGGACATGTTGCCCTTGCCCAATTCACCGAGCAGATCCAACCTCTGCGAGAAATCATCGGACTTTGCGCTCAAGGCGCCCACCAGCACCCAATGACCCTCGCGCCTCTCATACACCAGCCCGCGATTGGCAGTCAGGAATACGAATTCGTCGGAGTTATCGTCGTTCAATTCGACGTAGATGCCCGCCACTTTCTCTTCCGACAAGCGCTGAAAGGCAAACCCGTTTTCCGGCTTGAGCAGGTCCGACATCAGTTCGTCCTTCAAATCTGGATCAAGCGTGCGGTCCGCCGGGAAGATGCTTAGTTTGGCGAGCACATCCGGAACATCGGAGCCCGGCAAAGGTCCCCAGCGCTGCTTTTGGTCCAACATGCCCCTCGCCTTGCGGCGAACCACTTGCGCATCGGGACCGGTCTGCATCGCAGCCAGCTCTTTCAGCTTCCTCACACCATATTCGCCCGCGTCGAATCGCAGGTAGTGCAAGGGCGTATTGTGGCCGTAGCGATCTTGGTTCGCACGATTGCCGTCAATGACCTCGACTCCCCTCTCTCGAACCAATCGAAACTGGCTATCGGCGGCGAGCCGGTACGGCGACAGCAGCGGAGTCAACGCCGCGGAAATCACCGCGATGAGCGCGATCGCCACGGCCACATTGACTCGCGCCATATCGGCGAACCAGGCGCCCCGGCGAAACGCCGAGAGGGAATACCCCACCGAATAGAGCAAGGCCGCGCCCGCCACCACGAATGCCCATACCCGCTCGACGGTCAACCCATAGTGACGGCTCCGCATCCACAGCGCATAGAGCGCCGTCGAAGAAATGATCACCGTGAGCGGCACGACCACGCGCAGGAACTGCGCGATCCACTTCGGATAGGGCTGAGACACGGAGCCGTCCCGATAGGCAGCGTTCAACAAGAGCACCACGACGGCGGTCAGCCACAGCAGCCACGCGGCGCCGATCGCCTTCTGTCCCGTGAACAGCAAGCCGGGAAGCTTGAATACCAGCGCAATCGTGAAGAACGCGAGAATGACACCCGCCAGCAGCCCCAGCCACTTGAGCACATTCAGTATCTGTTCGAGAACCACTGCCGTGAGCCGTTCGATCGAACCGATCAGATGCAACGCGCATCCGAATGTCAGCGAAGTGACCGGATAGACGAAGATCGGCTCTTCGAACAATTCCCGGAAGTAATCGATCCCCAACATATGGAAAAGCATCTGCCAGAGAAACAGCAGCAGCCAGAACAGGCCGGTGAACAGCGCCGCTTCGGCGAGCATCAGTTTGTTGCGCCAGGCATTGGCGAAGAGCGAGTGGTATTGGATGGTCCAGTGACCCGTCGTCAGCCGGCTCTGCGCAAAGGGCAGCGCCATGAGCCACAGAACCGTCAATAACAGCGCGAGCGGAAAGTATCCTTCGGAGCGGCTGAACGGCTCGCCTGCCGAGGAAACCGATGCGCCGTGATGCCACCCAAAATAGAAATAGGCGGCCGTTAGTATCGCGACCAGCCGCCACAGTGCCGCCCTGCGCGCATGTTCCGCCAAGAGCTGCAGGGTGGCCGGAATGAACACCGCCAGCGCGTACAGCGCAATCAACCACGGCTGATCCGTCGCCGGCCAATGATGATCCTTGATCGCGTGGTGAAGGCCGTACAGGACCCATCCCTGAGCCACGCCCGCCATCAAGATAACGGGTAAGGCCGCCCTCGCCGCCGACGAACGAGCTTCATCCTCCATGGACCACCTAAGATTGTTGTTTGACGCTCTGGACAGTATCAGCGCCAATTATGGCAATTCCGCGGACAAAAAAAAGAGCGGGCCGAAGCCCGCTCTCTTTAGACCGAATACCCTGCTGAAGGGTATTACATGTCCATACCGCCCATGCCACCCATGCCGCCGCCCGGGGCGCCATGTGCATGCTCGTCTTCCTTCGGCGACTCAGCGATCATGACTTCCGTCGTGAGCAACAGGCCCGCAACCGAAGCGGCGTTCTGCAGAGCCAGACGCGTCACCTTGGTGGGATCCAGAATGCCCATTTCGATCATATCGCCGTACTCACTGGTCGCAGCGTTGTAGCCGAACGTGCCCTTGCCCTCGCGGACTCGGTTCAGAACCACCGCGGCATCTTCGCCGGCATTGGCGACGATCTGACGCAGGGGCTCTTCGATCGAGCGGGCCAGGATCTTGACGCCCGTGGTCTGATCTTCGTTCTTGCCGACGAGCTTCTCGATGGCCTTCAACGCACGTACCAGCGCCACGCCGCCGCCCGGGACCACGCCTTCTTCCACAGCCGCACGGGTTGCGTGCAGTGCGTCTTCGACGCGGGCCTTCTTTTCCTTCATTTCGATTTCGGTCGCGGCGCCGACTTTGATCACGGCCACACCGCCGGAGAGCTTGGCAACGCGCTCCTGCAGTTTTTCCTTGTCGTAGTCGGAAGTCGCTTCCTCGATCTGCTGACGGATGCTCTCGACGCGGCCCTTGATGTCCGCGGCCTTGCCGGCGCCGTCGATGATGGTGGTGTTCTCTTTCTCCACCAGGATCTTCTTCGCTTCGCCCAGGTCGTTCAGCGTCGCCTTCTCGAGCGACAGGCCGACTTCATCGGAGATGACCGTACCGCCGGTCAGAATCGCGATGTCCTGCAGCATGGCCTTCCGACGATCGCCGAAGCCCGGCGCCTTGACGGCCGCGACCTTGACGATGCCGCGAATGGTGTTGACCACGAGGGTGGCGAGCGCTTCGCCTTCCACGTCCTCGGCAACGATCAACAACTGGCGGCCACCCTTCGCGATGGCTTCGAGCAGCGGCAACAATTCGCGAACGTTGGCGATCTTCTTGTCTATCAACAGGATCAACGGTTTCTCGAGTTCGGCGCTCTGGCTCTGCTGATTGTTGATGAAATACGGCGAGAGATAGCCGCGATCGAACTGCATGCCTTCGACCACTTCGAGTTCGTTCTCGAGGCCCTGACCCTCTTCGACCGTGATCACGCCTTCCTTGCCGACCTTCGCCATGGCGTCGGCAATCGTCTTGCCGATGCTCTCGTCGGAGTTCGCGGAGATCGTGCCGACCTGGGCAATCGCCTTCGGATCCTTACAGGGCTTGGAGAGCTTCTTGAGCTCCTCCGTGGCCGCAATGACCGCTTGGTCGATGCCGCGCTTCAAATCCATCGGGTTCGCACCCGCAGCGACCGATTTCAGGCCCTCGCGGATGATGGCTTGCGCGAGCACGGTGGCGGTGGTGGTGCCGTCACCGGCTTCATCGGAAGTATTCGACGCCACTTCCTTCACCATTTGCGCGCCCATGTTCTCGAACTTGTCTTTGAGTTCGATCTCCTTGGCGACCGAGACACCGTCCTTGGTGACGGTAGGGGCGCC
>Ga0137409_10000570_pt1 | contig 40650 bp, 32 predicted proteins | sample CZODoug1_16funga_FD_122059 | JGI IMG/M metagenome (GOLD analysis project Ga0137409, IMG submission 122059) | Vadose zone soil fungal communities from Angelo Coast Range Reserve, California, USA - CZODoug1_16fungal (Hybrid Assembly) | ecosystem: Environmental > Terrestrial > Soil > Vadose zone...
CCTGGACCGGTACGGCTTGCGGGTGGTTGATCAGTTGTGTGTTCACTTTTGACTCCTGGTTCTCCTTAACTTGGGTTGAGTGGAACGACTTGGTTCTATCTTTAAATTGGAAGCGCCGGAAGCAGATTCGGTTGTAACGAACGCGGCATCGAGCGCGCGGATGACTTGATCCACGTGTTTCTTTTCGATGATGAAGGGTGGCAGGAAACGAAGGACCGTTTCGTGCGTGCGGTTGATGAGAATGCCTTCCTGTAGTAACTGCTGCGCGATCGCCTTGGCTTTGGCAGCGTCGTCCAAGTTGAGGGCCAGCATTAGGCCAAGACCGCGAGCTTCGCGGACGGAGCTGTGCTTCTTGGCTAGACCTTCGAGCTGTCGGCGGAAATATTTGCCAAGCTCGCGCACGTGTCCGAGGCGGGATTTGGTGACGCGCATGACTTCCAGCGCAACGGAGCAGGCGAGTGGGCCGCCGCCGAAGGTGGTACCGTGCATGCCGGGGTGAATGGCGGACGCGGCTTCGTTGGTGAGAAGAATCGCTCCCAACGGAAGGCCGGCAGCGAGCGGCTTCGCGACCGTTACTAGATCGGGCTTCACCCCGTAATGTTGATAGGCGAAGAAACGCCCGGTGCGGCCCAGGCCGCACTGAATTTCGTCGAGGATCAATAGCGCGCCGTGTTGTTGCGTGAGTTCGCGAGCACGGGTTAGAAATTCTTTGCTGATCGGACGAATGCCGCCTTCGCCTTGGATCGTCTCGATGCAGAGAGCACAGACGGTGGAATCGAATTGCCGCTCCAGATCTTCGACGTCGTTGAAGGCAACAAACGACACGCTCGGAACCAGCGGCTCGAACGGATCGCGGTACTTGGCTTGTCCTGTAGTGGAGAGAGAGCCGAAGGTGCGTCCGTGGAACGAGCCGTCGAGCGCGAGAATTCGAGTCTTGCCGGTTTTTGCTGAGCCGTTAGCGCCTGCGGCTTTCGTTTGGCCGTAGGCGCGGGCGATCTTCAGCGCGCCCTCCCAGGCTTCGGTCCCACTGTTGCAGAAAAAGGCACGATCGAGACCCGAGGCTTGGGTCAGAACCTTGGCAAGCTGCGACTGGTATTCGTGATAATAAAGGTTCGAGATATGGATCATGCGGCGGGACTGGCGCTGGATTGCCTTGAGTACAGCCGGATGCGCGTGACCGAGCGAATTGACGCCGATCCCGCTGAGGAAATCGAGGTAGCGCTTCCCCTTATCGTCCCAGAGATAGACGCCTTTGCCGCGCGTGAAGAGCAAAGGGTGGCGGTCGTAGGTCTGGAGCAGTAACGACGATTCGGCTTTGGCGGTGGAGGCTAAGGTCACGCGACAAGGACCTCCGTGCCATGCTCGACTTTCGCGAAATAGAACTCGGGCAGAACTTCGACCTGAGAAGCGGGGAGAATACGGACGCGTCCGACGCCGCGTTGCAGGGCGCGGCGGCAGGCGTCGAGCTTGGGCAACATGCCGCCGCTGATCACCGTAGAGCTGATGAGTTCGTCGATCTGCGTGGTGTTGAGCCAGGGGATGACGGAGCCTTCCGCGTTCTTGACACCGGGAACGTCGGTGAGAAAAATCAGGGCGTTGGCCTTGCAGGCGACCGCGCAGGCGGAAGCCATTTCATCGGCGTTGACGTTGTAGTATTCGCCGTCGGCGCCGAGGGTAACCGGGGCCATGACGGGCACGCCGCCTCTCTCCCAGATGGCTTCGACCCAGCGCGGGTCGGCCGAAGCGATTTCCCCGACGTAGCCGAGGTCTTTGCCGTTGACGAACTTCTTCCGGGCGCGGAACGCTTTCCCGTCGCCGCCACAGAGGCCGACGGCGGCAAGGCCGGCCGCAGCGATGGTGGCTACGAGCTTCTTATTCACCATGCCCGCGAGGACCATGACGGCGACGTCGCGCGTTTCTGCGTCGGTGACACGGAAGCCATCAATGAATTCGGTTTTTTTGCCGAGACGCTCCATCATGCGCGTGAGCGTGATTCCGCCGCCGTGGACCACGGCAACCTTGTGGCCATCTTCGACGAGATGCGAGACGGCGGTGGCGCACTTTTTGCGCACAATAGGATCGTCGAGCGCGACACCACCAATTTTGACTACGACCCTCACAACAGGCCCTCCTCTTCTGGCCATCCATACATCAGGTTCATGTTCTGCACGGCCTGTCCGGCTGCGCCTTTCAGCAGATTGTCCAAGCACGAAACAACGATCAAGCGCTGGGTCAATTCGTCGAGGCAGAAGCCGATATCGCAGTAGTTGGTGTGCAGCGAGAATTGAATCTGCGGCAGTGTGGGAGCGGAAAACATCCGAACCCAGGGCTTGCCTTTGTAGAAAGCGGTAAAACAAGATTCGATGTCCGCCGTTTTCGCAGGATGCGTTAAATGCATGTAAACCGTCGATAAAATTCCGCGCGGGATGGGGAGCAGGTGCGGCGTGAAGGTGAGGTCTTCCGTCTGCAAGCCCAACTGCTCGACGATTTCGCCGACGTGACGGTGGCGGAAGGGAGCATAGACAGAGAGATTGTCGGCGACGGAGACGAAATGCGTCTTCGAGGTCGCCTCCTTCCCTGCTCCGGAGATGCCGGATTTGGAATCGGAGATAATGCCGCGTTCGCGGTCGATGAGTTCTGCTTGCAGCAACGGTGTTAAGGCGAGGATCACCGAGGTGGCGTAGCAGCCGGGGTTCGCAACGAGCTTGGCTTTGCGGATGCAGTCAGAGTGGAGTTCGGGCAAGCCGTAGACGGCTTTCTCCGTCAGTGCGGCGGCGCGCTCGGGGTCGGCGTCGTGGAAGCCATAGACTTCGCGATGCTCGGGACGGCGTAAACGCCAGGCGCCGCTGAGGTCGATGACGCGAAGGCCGCGGGCGATAGCTTCGGGCGCCAGGGCGCGCGAGGTTTCGTGCGGGGTGGCGAGGAACAAAAGTTTGACGCCGTTCTGTTCGAGCGTATCCCAGGAGAATGGTTGCACCGGAAGTGGACCCTTTCCGGCGAGCGCGGGAAACGTCGCCGCGAGATTTTGCGTTTTCGTTTCGGCGGAGCTTTCCGCTTCACGGCGAAACAGAACAGGCGTCTCCACACCCGGATGGCGGAGGAGCAGGCGCGTGAGTTCGCACCCGGAATAGCCGGTCGCGCCTGCGACCGCGACTTTGAGTTGGGAAGCCATTAGTTGAGCATCCCACGGATTTTCTTGGCTAGGCTGTTCGCACTCTTGGTGTCGACGCAGATGATGAGGATGGTGTCGTCGCCGCCGATGCTACCGATTTGCTCGGGCCACTTTTGCGCGTCGAGCGCGGCGGCCACGGGCTGGGCGCTACCTACGGAGGTCTTCAGAACAAGCAGATTTTGGGCCGCTTGGATATTCGTGACAAACTCGCGCACTAGACGAGAGACGGACGGGAGCGCCGGATCCGAAGACCCACCGTTCTGGCGGACGGCGTAGCCGTTGTCGGTCTTGACCAGGCCAAGCTCATGGATATCGCGCGAAAGCGTTGCCTGGCCTGCGTCTACTCCGCGATGGCGGAGGGCGCGTTGGAGCTCCCATTGGCTGGCGACGCGCTGCTGCGTCACGAGCGAGAGGATGGCTTCCTGGCGGGCTGGCTTTGTCATATGAATAGTTATCCAGTTGTTTGAATCTTTATTCATCTATCGTCAGACTTGTGGGCGGTTATGTCAAGTAAAAATTGCGCAGTTCGATACTCTCGGTTAGTGCGGAAGCCTTTCGCTTTCGGCGGCTAAAGCCGTCGATCTTTCTCTTTTTTCGCAGGGCTGAAGCCCTCCGCCGCCCAAAAGCAATATCTTCTTCCTCGAAGTCCGCGGGACCGCGTTTTGCGTGGCACAAAAAAGCCCGCTGCCAGTTTCGCTGGCGGCGGGCTTTCCTGTCTGGTTCTGCTGCTACCTCGTTGGCTGGTGGAGGTGCATCAGGACGCTGGCATTACGCTGCGTCGTGCTCGCGTTCTTCCACTTTGTAGCCGGACTCAAAGAATTCTACCAAACGGTGGATCAATTTCTGGCGGCCGCCAATCATGTGCAGGCCGTCTTCGCGTTGATGCTCGTCCAATATCCTGGAGAGACTTTCTTCCAATTCCATGTCAGCACTCTCCTTTCTCTACTCTTACTTTAAAGGGTGATGGGCGCAAGGGAAAACCGAAAAAAACGATGGATAGCATCGGAAAAACGCAGCCAACCCTTGAGGGCTACTTGGAGGCCGCGGCGAGTTGGCGGACGGCGGCAATAAACGTGGTGGTTGCGCGGGTTAGCGTACGATCGCGGCGGTAGGCTAGGCCCAGTTCCCGCCAGAGTTCTTCGTCTTTGTCGCGGCAGGGGATGAGCTTGACGCGGCCGGCGAGGACTTGGTCGCGGGCGAAGCTGGCGCTGATGAGCGAGACGCCCATGCCGGCGGCGACAAAGCTTTTGATCATGCCCACGCTGGGGAGTTCCATCTGGATTTGCAATTGATTGACGTAGGGACGGAAGAGCTTGTCCATCAGGCGGCGGGTGTAGCCGGTTTTCGGCAGCAGGATGGGTTGCTTGGCGATTTCCTCGACTGAAACGACATCGTGCTTGGCCAGTGTGTTTTGTGGATGAACCATCCACATGAGCTGGTCGCGGAAAATGGAATGCGTTTTCAGGCTGGGCGATTTTACGGGCAGAGTGACGATGCCAACGTCGATGGTGCCGTTTTCGAGCTTCTCGACAATTTTGTAGCTGAAGTTGCGGTAGATGCTGAGCTGGACGCCGGGATAGAGGCTGCAATATTTGGCGAAAACATCTGGTAATACATAGAGACAGGTCGCTTCATTCGCGCCGATGACGAGTTTGCCGCGGGGAGCCGTGCCGTGGTCGGCGACGGCGAGGCGGGATTCGTCGCGCATTTGCAGCAGGCGCTCAGCGTAGGCGAAAAGCACGCGGCCTGCGGGGGTGAGCGAGACATCCTTGCCGGAACGGTCGAGGAGGCGGTCGCCGTATTCATGCTCGAGCTGGCGAATTTGCGCGCTGACAGCCGACTGCGAACGAAAGACCTTCTGCCCGGCGCGCGAAAAACTACCGAGCTTGGCGACTTCCAGAAAAGTCACTAGCTGATCAAAATCCATGGTCGGTCGCGATTATAGCGTACTCGACCTAGATGTCTCCGTACTTAATGGGCTTCGGTAGCTGAACCAAAGGCACGGGCGCATCGGGCAGGTGCAGTCCGCACTCGGTCTTACCGAAGTTCGACCATCGCCCCGAACGCGGGTCCTCTCCCGGTAACACAGCACGTGTGCAGTGCGTGCAGCCAATGCTGGGGTAGTTGCGATCGTGTAGAGCGTTGTACGGCACGTCGTGTTGGCGGACGTAATCCCAGACTTGATCGGAAGTCCAGTCGACCATGGGATTGATCTTGACGATGTCCGCTTTGGGATCGAGTTCGACGCGCTTGGCTTTGGCGCGGGTGGAGGTTTGGTCGCGGCGGATGGCGGAAATCCAGGCTCGGAGGCCGGCCAGCTTGCGCTTCTGCGGCTCGACCTTGCGGATGCTGCAGCAGAGGTCGGGATTGCGTCCCCAGAGCGCGGCGCCATGCTCGGCTTCTTGTTCGGCAGGATTCAGCTTAGGGAATTCGCGCTCGATCTTGATGCCGTAGCGCTTTTCGACGCGGTCCATGAGGTCATAGGTTTCGGCGAAGAGGAATTCGGTGTCGATGGTGAAGAGGCGGAAGCCGGGGTGGATGCGCGAAGCGTGATCAATGAGCACCATGCCTTCGACGCCGAAAGCGGAGGCCATGGCAACGTCGTTGCCGTAGGTATCAAAGGCCCAGCGAAGGGTTTGATCGATGCTCCAGGTTTCCGCAACCGCCTGTATTTCTTCGAATTCCTTGGTCAATTCCAGCATTTCAATCTCCGCGCCGGGCCCGCTGCTGCGTTCCAAAATCTTGTGCTGCCAAATCTATAGATGCAGCGGGTTCCCTAAAAGACTCGGGCGTCCACCAGGCGGCTTCGGACTCGAGGGTGGAGTGAGCGGCCATGCGGACGACTTCGCCCACGAATAACAAGGTTGGCGCGGGGAGTTGCGGAGCGTTAGGCAATTCGCCGAGCGTGGTGCGAAATACGCGTTCGTCTGGTGTGGCTACTTGCGAGATGATGGCGCAGGGTGTTTCCGTGGAGAGCCCAGCGGCGATCAGACGCGCGCCCATGGCAGCGTAGCCGTAACCCGGCATGTAAACCGCGTAGGTTGTTTTTGGTGAGAGATACTCGATCACGCCGTCGGCGCTTTGGCCTTGGGCGTGGTGGCCGGCTAGAAAGACGATCGACGAGGCGAGGTCGCGGTGCGTTACTGGAATTTGCGCGGCTGCGGCGGCAGCGAGAGCAGAGCTGACGCCTGGGACGATCTCGATCTCGATTCCCGCTTCCCGCAGGGCTTCCAGCTCTTCTCCGGCGCGGCCAAAGATGAGGGGATCCCCGCCTTTGAGCCGTATTACGTCGGCACCGAGCGACGCCAGCTCTACCAGAAGCGTATTGATCTCACTTTGCTTCCAGCTCTTGCGCCCACAGCGCTTGCCTACGTTGTGCAGTTGTGCCGTTTTCGGAATGAGCTCCAGAACGCCGGGGCCGACCAAATCGTCGTGGAGGACGACCTCAGCGGAACGCAAGATGCGCGCGGCTTTGAGCGTGAGCAGTTCCGGGTCGCCGGGACCGGCGCCGACCAGATAGACTTTGCCTTTTGTCGCGCGGGTGTTCATTCGGCAGCTCCGGTCTTCATCATTGTCATTCTGCCGCTCCGGTCCTGATCATCCCTTCGCTCCGCTTTTGGAACCTTGCCGCAGGCGGGTCGCGCGACGGGCTTCGAAGGCTCTCTGCGTCGCGAGGCGATGCAATAGACGTCGGCGGCGCTCAACCGGCAGGTGGCCCGCCATCATGCGGCGGCGAATTTTGCCGAGGCGGTCGAGCCAGCCTGCGTATTCGGGGGAAATTCGAGCTTCAATGTCGTGGCGGAGCCTTTGCGCTAAAGCCGGGCTCTGGCCTGCGGTCGAGATCGCCACTTGCAGATCCCCTCGACGGACCAAGGACCCGTAGTAGAAATCGCAACGATCCGGGTCGTCGACGGCGTTGCAGAGAATCCCGCGACTTCTGGCTGCCTGGAAAACGGCCTCATTCACCTCACGCAGCGACGTTGCCGCTACCACCAGGACCGCACCCTCCACATCTTTAGGGTCGAAACTGCGGGCGTCCCAGGCGATTATTCCAAGGCGCGCCCATTCGGCTACTGCTGGACGAGCTTCGATAGCAACAACGCGGACCTTGGCGCCAGCTACCAGCAAGCTGCGGATTTTGGGCTCGCCAATAGCGCCGGCGCCGACGACCAGGCATTCACGATCTTCCAGTTTCAGAAACATTGGAAATAGGCTCATTGTTGTGACTCCTTACCGCGGGTGCTAAAGTCCGCGGTTGGTGAAGCCTGCAGCACACGGTTGAAGCCGTGCTCTACCGGCCCGCCCTGGAAGCGCCTTCGAAATCCACCGAGGAATGCCGAAGCTCCTCGACCTCGATCGAGCAACGCTGTGAAATCCGCGTTACCCTCCCCGCATTACCCTTCCCCGCGTTACCCTTCCAAACGTCACCCTTCCAAACCGTGCGGCGTGCGACCAGGCGACGGATCGCGCGGCTCCGCCGTAGCTGCTGCTCCCGCCAGGTACTCGCGTAGTTCGGTGTCGCTGTGACGTGCAAAGAACTGTCGCAGGTTGTCGTTGGCGGTACGCTCGCCTAGGTACTGCTGCAGTAAGCGTGAAATCGCCCCCGGAACTTCTGTAGCCAGGCAGCGATAGCCGACTGGGCGGGCTATAGTTTGATGCAATCCCAACGCGCCGCCTACGCAGAAGTAGTAGGCATCCTGCATTTTCCCGTCGACCTTAATCTTCTTGCCTTCGATGCCGATATCGGCGATCCAGTGCTGGCCGCAGCTATTGGGGCAACCGGTTACGTGCAGCTTCAAGTGCTGATCGAATCCTGGAAAGCGGTCGTCGAGTTCCTGCACCAGCCAGCGGGCATAGCTCTTCGTTTCCGTGAGGGCCAGCTTGCAGAACTCCGATCCGCTGCAAGCGATGGCGCCGCGCCAGAACGGGGAGCCGGCAACCTTCAGGCCGATGGCATCCAGTTCTTTCACTAGGAGTTCGGTGTTCGCTTGCGGCACATTCACGATCAGGAGATTCTGCATGACCGTGGTGCGCAGCTCGCCTGAGCCATAGCGCTGAGCCAGGTCCGCCGCGGAGTGCATCTGTTCGGGGGTCAGGCGTCCGCGCAGCACTGAGGCCCCCACGTAGAAATAGCCTTCCTGTTTCTGCTTCTGGACTCCGACGTGGTCGCGAAAGACGTCGTCGGGCGGAGCCGAATCCACGGCGGGGTCGAGCTTGAACTTGATGCGGCCTTCCAGTTCTTTCAGAAACTGCTCTGCCGTCCAGCCTTGCTTGAGGAAGAGGTACTTTAGCCGCGCGCGGTCCCGGCTCTCGCGAAGAGTTAAAGTATCGCGAAAAATCTCCGCCACGCCTTTCATCACTGGAATCACCTGATTCCATTTCACGAATGCGTCGAGAGGTACAGCCAAATGAGGTTCCGTGGAGAGGCCGCCAGCAACCCGCAGCGTGAAACCCACTTCGCTTTGACCATTGAGCGTACGCTCCACGGCGGTTAAGCCAATGTCGTTAATCTCTGGATAGGCGCACCACACGCGGCACCCGGTTACACATATCTTGAACTTGCGGGGCAGGTTATAGAAGTCGTTGTTGCCAGCGAAGAACTGGGCGGTCTGCTGCACGAGCGGCGAGGCGTCGCAAATCTCTTCGGCATCGACTCCTGCGAGAGGGCAGCCAGTCACGTTGCGGACGACGTCTCCGCACGCGCCCAGAGTGTTGAGGCCGACTTTCCACAATCGCTCCAAAATGTCGGGAAGAGACTCAATGGTGATCCAGTGCAACTGGATGTTTTGCCGCACAGTGATGTCGGCCACGCCCTGGGCGTATTTTTCCGTGATCGTCGCGATTGTGCGTAGCTGGTGCGCGTGGAGAATGCCGTTGGGGATGCGAATGCGCAGCATGAAGAAAGGCACTGCTTTGCCTTCCCCGCCCTTGCCGCCCGTGACCCCGGCGCCATCGCCCTGGGTGTAGGCACCCCACCAGCGGAAATAAGTATTCAGCCACTCGGGAGGAATGGAGGCAAAGCCATCGCGCGCGAATTGCCGGATCTGCGGGAGCCCTTCCCACGGGTTCAACTCGAGTTTCAACCGCTCGGCTCGCTGCGCCTTGGTCTCTTTTACTACCGGTTCCGTCATAAGTGATTGAAAATGCTCACAAACAAAAAACCCACCGCCCTTCATTGGATTGGGCGGTGGGTCTCTAAGATGCCTTTTCTAATGGAAGAATTCGATCAGCCGCCCGCCCGCGTTCGGAGACAACACTCAGAACAACAACACATCGGCAACAGGCCCGCTGACAACATATAGAAATGGTAGAAGGGTCGCCGGGAAGTGTCAATCGCGGGCACGGAAGCCGCGATGCAAATTTCGGATGATTCCCATCCAAAACGCAAGTTCAAACTTCACCGCCGGTAGCCGGCCACATGTGCTTGCAAGCCTGACACCTCCACGCATCCTGGTGCGCTTCGACAGGCTCGGCAACGCCCCGAGTATCTCGCATGGACTGCCATCCTTCAAAACTCACGTCCAGTGATCCGCACGTGGGACAACGAGGCTGCTGAAAGCTTCCAACTCCCTCGACTTCGAAGCTCTCCGGTATTGGTTGTTCGAGGATTGCCTCAGCGGCCTCGACCTCGGCCCGGGGCACCTGGAGACAGACCTGCACGACGTGACCGATGGTGTATTCGTCCTTAATAAAACACTCCACACCCGCGGACTCGAGGGTACTCTTCGCCAGCGACGCGTCTAGAAGTTCCTGAAACTTGCGGATCGTAAGCAAATCTTCGGACCCGCCGCCCTCATCTTGTACCTGTTGTTCCACCTGCGGATCATTCATAAGAAATCTCGCCGCCAAACAACGCTGGCGACCCCGGAGGGAGTCGAACCCCCAACCCTCAGATCCGAAGTCTGATGCTCTATCCAGTTGAGCTACGGGGCCGCGCCAAAACACTGTACCACTTTCTGATCTGTAGCGGTTTTGCCGCTCAGAACGGGCACTTGCTGAGATCACAGTTCATCCCGGAAGACCACTAAGACCAATAGAATTCCGACGACAGCCCGCGTAAAACTCCGCGCCAGGACAAGGTCGAAGAAGCTGGATCGCGTGCCGATCTGGTACAAGAGACCTCTCGCGAGTCACAAGACTATCGCCGCGGCTGCCAGTCGCGTTACCCAGAGCCGGATGGGGCTTTCGGCGAGTACTCAGTTGTGGTGCGCGTTACTATCGCCACCACAACGATCCCTAGCACAACCAAGGTGATGGCGGTCGAAGCAAGAATATGCTGTTCCATTTCATCCACGCCTCTCGTGCGTCGGTCTTTCTCTGACGCCTACCGCAGATACCGGTCGGTCTTGTTGATCCAGTCCGCCCGCGGCGGGGTGAAGATGTCGAGGTCGACTGTGTCGACCATCGCTTCCGCTTTGTGCGGCATGTTGGCAGGAATGGTCAGGACTTCGCCGGCGTTTACGACAATTACCTGCCCGTCGATCCAAAACTTCAGCGCGCCCTCGAGGATGTAAGTTAGTTGTTCGTTGTGGTGGCTGTGCTCGGGCACGATGCAGCCCTTCTTGAGCAGCACGCGTGCCGCCATGATTTCCTGGCCGACCACGAACTGGCGCTGGAGCAGCGGGTTGAGGTCTTCGAGCTCGACGGCACCCCAGGACACGTGTTGGGGTTTGGCTTTCTTCGCAGCTCCGCGCTTGGCCGGATGTTTCACGGTTGCGCTAAGGGCTACGGATTTGCGGCGGGCTGGCTTGCGCCTTGTGGCAGCTTTGGGTTTTGCCATGGATATCCTTCCCCGGCTGTTTCAGGGATTCTTCACCAACGATCCCATAGAATGTAGCATTGCCCGACTATTGTTTGCCGGGCCGGCATCGCTCGGTGCAGATCAGATCATGAATGTCCTAGTAGTCGAAGACGAACAGCGCATGGCGGAACTGCTTCGCAAAGGTCTGAGCGAAGTCGGCCATACGGTGGTGTGCGCGTTCGACGGTAGCGAGGGTTTGGAGGCGGCGCGAGCCTCGGAATTCGACGTGATCGTCCTCGACGTCATGATGCCGAAACTAGGCGGCTACGAAATGGCCAAGCGGCTGCGGGCGGAAAAGAACACGACGCCCATCCTGATGCTGACTGCCAAGGATACGGTGCCGGATATCGTGCACGGTCTCGATCTCGGCTGCGACGACTACATGACCAAGCCGTTCTCGTTTCGCGAGCTTGTTGCCCGGCTGCGCGCGATCAAGCGGCGCGAGTCGCCCGACCGCGAGACACAACTTCAGGTGGGCGACCTTAGCCTCGATCCTGCCACGCGCGACGTGATTCGAGGCGATCGGCGCATTTCGCTTACCAAGACTGAGTTTAGCCTTCTGGAACGGCTGATGCATCGCGCCGGACGCGTCGTCTCCCGGCAGTTTTTGATCGAATCGGTTTGGGGATACGACCGCGAGATTGAGACCAACACGCTGGACGCCTTCATGCATCTGCTGCGCGAGAAGGTCGACGCACCGGGAGAAACCAAGCTGATCCACACGGTTCGCGGCGTGGGCTACACGGTGCGCGCGGACGGTGCGTTGTGAACGTGCCGAAGCTTTCGATCGGGCTGCGGCTGTCGCTTTGGTATGTGCTGATTTTCGCGCTGGCCCAGTGCGTATTTGGGGCAGGGATGTATGTTGTGCTGCGCCACCACCTGCGTGGCATCGTGAATGACAGTTTGCGGGAAGAAATGCGGGACCTTCGGAGTGTTCTGGAAGGGCAAAAGCCTGGATCGAGCACGGAACGCCTCCGCGAAGAGGTCAACGAGTCCTATGCCCAGGACCACGCCGGGGAGTATCTGCAAATCTTCACGGCGCAAGGCGAAACTATTTACCTCTCCGATTTCCTGGCCAAACATCCGCTTCAGGCTGTTTCCGAGAGCACCCTGCGAACCGAGAGTGAGGAAAAACGGTTCGAAGACAGGACGATGGAGGGGAAACGTTTTCGGTTCTTGAACTCAGCAATCGACGCCAATGGGCGCACCTTCCTGGTGCAGTTGGGCACGCCAACCGGGGAAATTTACGAGACTCTGCACACCTTCCGTCGGTACCTTCTCTTTCTGGCGCCCTTGGTATTGCTCATCTCAGCAGTGGGTGGCAATTGGCTCAGCCATCGGGCTCTGACTCCCGTCGACACCTTGACGCGGGCGGCCAGGACCATCAACCTGAGCAACCTGGGACGGCGCTTGGAGACGCCGGATACTGGCGACGAGCTACAAAGGCTTTCGGAGACGCTGAACGAAATGCTGGCTAGAATCGAGTCTTCGGTACAGCGTATCACCGAGTTTACAGCTGACGCTTCGCACGAACTGCGGACTCCAGTAGCGCTTATTCGCGCCGAGGCCGAGGTGGCCTTGGGACGCGAACGAACCGACAGTGAATATCGCTCCGCGTTGCAGCACGTGCTGAGTGAGTCCGAGCGGATGACGAGAATGCTGGAACAGTTGCTCGCTCTGGTTCGGGCTGATTCCGGAACCGACACGATGCAAATGGCCGATGCCGATATTTCACAGCTGACGCGTGAAGCGGCCGAGAGCTGGAAGAAAGTCGCGTCGCATCATGGTCTACGCTTGAGCAGTGTGATCCCACAGCACCCGATCCTCGCGACTGTGGACCAATCGGCCATTCGCCGCGTACTCGATATTCTTCTCGATAACGCGGTAAAGTACAGCTCCGCTCCTGCCAACATCACGCTGACCTTGGAATCCGCTGCCGGTCGTGTCTCCCTGAAAGTACGCGACAATGGCCCCGGCCTTCCGCATGAAGAACAGGCCAAAGTCTTCGAGCGCTTCTACCGGGTAGACAAGGCCCGCAGCCGACAGATGGGAGGAGCAGGGCTCGGCCTCTCCATTGCTCAGTGGATTGTTCACGAACACCGCGGCGCGATTACTGTGAAGAGCTCTCCTGGGAACGGCGCGGAGTTCACAGTCGAAATCCCGTCTCGTGGCAATGCGCCAGCATTGGAAGCCCTTTCACGCCTCCCGGAAGGCATTCGGGCCGCTGACACGCGATTGCCCTGACCCTCGCTGACAAATCGGAGTTCAAATTCTCCCTACTTCTTGACTACCGTGGTCGTCAGCGTCGACTGGAACATGGGAGGCGAGGGGAACACGGTTCCTTGTGCCTGGCCGTCATTAGCCGGGACGATGTCTACGGCGACGTTGGCCTGGCAAGGCGAATTGGAACTCTGCCCGCCGCCTGCGTACGGGCAGGCCCCGCTGGACGTGGAATGCAGTTGATCGCACGTGAGCCGGATGTGGAGCTTGTTTTCGTGGCCCATGGACTCCTCGTCACCCTCCTCCAGTTGGGCAGTGGCACGAATCAGGAAGTTAGCCTCGGATTGGCCGGTGCAGGTGCCGCAGGGAGTATTAAAGTCGCCGTTTCCTTTCAGGTTCATCGTTCCCCGCCCCGTGAAGGCGTTGGGTGAGTTGATTTCTACAGGCACTTCTAAAGCATTGGGACCTGCGGTATTGGTGTTGTATTGGCCATTCAGGAAGGGGAGGTTGATGTTCGCTACCGTTTTGTAGTCCAGCCTCAGAGCATAGTTCAAGGGTTCGCAGCCGCAGGACTTATCTCCGTGAAATCTTCCACCCATGGCGTCGACCCAAGCCTGGGAGAGTTGGATCATTTTTTCGTGGGTCCAGGGGTCTGGCTTCTCCACCTTTGCGTTCTTGAGCGCCTTGGTGCCGTCGAATGCCATTTCAATAAATGGTGGGTCGTCATGCGTCATGTGCGCCATGAAACTGTGCTCGCCGGTTGCGTGGACGAAAAAATCTCGCATTTGCTCGCAGAGTTGCGTGGGGGTCTTGTTTACGAAGAACAGATTGTCGGGCGCGGCCATCCACTGCCCTTCTGGAAATTGCTCGTGGCAACCTGATTTCGTACATTGGGACATGGTTTTATCGCGATCCGGTTCACCGTAGGAGTTTGTAAGCTGCGGAACCTGATCGCCCTCGTGGCCCTGTCCTCGGCGAACGGATCGACTTCGCCGTGGCAATTGATGCAGCGGTCCACTTTGAAAACCGGTGCCAGTTCCGCGAATGCCTCGATTGCTTTTTGTGTCTGGTCTTTGCTCAGCGGACAGACCGGGGCCGGGACCGGCCTCGTCTTGCGCCCGCACGATCGGCACGCGGGCCCCCGACCAGACGAGCAGTACTGATGACAGCCATTAGAGCTATGCGCCAGAATTTCACGAGAAATTCCCTCCCTCTACTACAAGCGGAATTGTGCGCAAAACTGGTTCACTCGTTCCTAAGTCCTTGCGGATGTGTTAGATTGGACTTTCGTGGGCGCGTAGCTCAGTTGGTAGAGCAATGCCCTTTTAAGGCATGGGTCCTGGGTTCGAGTCCCAGCGCGCTCACCATCTCCACGCTCACCGCTTCCCGGCCGCAAAACCCAACAACTTCCTCAAGCTGGCTTAAGGCTGCTCGTAAATTGGGTTCGAGGGGGCGCTTGGGTCGTAATCGCGGCCGTACTTGTTTTTGTGCGGTGCTTCCGGCGAGGCGGAAATGGGAACGCTGATTGTGCCGAACGAGGCGTCGCCTGCCGTAATCGTCAGCTCACGGGCAGCTGCGTCAGCGTTTCCGGGCAGGGCTCTTTCGTTCCATACATGCAGCATGTAACGTCCCGGCGGAATGCCGCGGAGGGATACGTTGCCGGCGCGATCGGACAATGCGTAGTAAGGTGTGGCGACGGCGACCACGACCGCGCTCATTTCCGGATGGATGTTGCAGAAGATGTAACTGATGCCCGCTTTGTCAAAATGGACGAAGCGCGTCCCGCCTGCCTCGTACAGACCTAGATCGAAGCGCTTGCCGTCGAAAAGAGAAAAGACGTTGTGGAAGAATGGGTCGTGATTGGGAAATTCTACGGCTGTTCCAGCGCGAAGTATTACGACACGAGGCTGGAAACTCTTGTTCTTTTGCACGAGGCGCGGGGCTGGTTTCGGCTCGCCTGTGGATATTGCTGGTACCGGCGCCGTCAGCGGGATCAGCCATACTGCGGTGTTGGATTGCCCCCCGCGCCAGGGTTTTCCGCCAGGAGCGACTAAATCGACACGGCCCTTCAGCACAGACTCCTGCGCCCGAGCCGCGAAGCAGCAGGTCACCAGCAAAATCAAGCTTCCGAGCCAGGGCATCTTCATTAGGTCATACCAGCCTACAGCTTAGAACAGAACACCCATCACCAAGTTGATCTGGTTGGCGGTGTGATTGTTGTTTAAGAGAGCATCCGCCGCCAGATGGCGGTATTCCGCCGAAAAAAGCAAGTCCGAACGCGGACGGGCAATGACATTCGCCAGGATGCCGCGGTTCCGAACCACGGAATCAAAATACGCGGTCGGGTTTCCGGCGCGGACATCTCGCGCGAAGGCGCTATCTTGCCCGAAAGCGGTGTTGAACTCGATCTTGGAAGTTGCGCGGAACTTGAGTTGCGACCAGCCGCCGATTGTGTTGAGCGGAATGACGGGCGTGCTGGGATCCGATAGACTTCCGGGGTAGAGAGTGCTGGTTCCGATCGTGGCACCCAGGCCTCCGAGTGCGGCCCCACGATAAAACTTTCCTGTGATTGCGAATCTGCGGCCAAGAGGAACGGTCCAGTCGGCCAATCCGGCCCACGCATTCACGTTCCGGCCGAAGCTGTAATTCTGGCGGCCGTAGTAGCCTCCGCCGCCGAGAGTGAGCTTCTGCCCGAACAGGGTGTGCGACCAGGCGGCGCGGGAAGCATATGCGGGTTGGCGGGAGAGTTCCGAGGCCTGGGGATAGCGGAAATTCGAGTCCATTGGAAAATCGCCGTTCAGATTGTCGAGGATGCCAGCCTGCAAGAGAAAGCTCGAATCCTCGGACACGGTAAAGCGATGCTCCACGCGAACCTGCGGGGTCCAGTTCCACAGATTTCCTGCGTAGGCCAGCGCCGGGACAGCTAGTGTTGCGAGGGAAGTCGGCGTGGTTGGGGAAAAGAACAGCCCGTCCTGGCCAGCCACGATGGAAGTCTTAGCCCAATCCAGGCGCATCGTTGCGGTCCGCAGGCGAATGATGCCGGCATCGACTCCGTCCCAAGTGTTCTGGAAACCTCCCGCGAAATCCATTTGCAGATCGGCGCTGGTGCGGGCGCCGGCAACACGCGGTCCGAAAATCTCCAGGCCTAGCTGCGATTGGCGGAGAGTGGCGCCTACGCTGCCGCTGGGTGTGCCGGGCGGAACCGCGAGCGGGACGGTGGGAAAATCCTGGTTCTCGACTTGTCCCTTGTTGCCGAAGAGATTGAGCAGGACGATGCCGGAGAGACGGACGCGGTACTTCGAAGCGCTCTCGACTTTGCTCTGGTGTTGTTCGTCGACTTTGCTGCTGAGGAGGTCGTACTCCTCATCCAGCTTGGCCGCGCGATCGGCGTCGTGGGCCATTTTCGATTCGGCGGTTTGGGCGTCGTCTTGTGGAGTGTCTCGCCGTGTGTCTCGGGACGATGCTTGAGGCCGTAGTTCTACCGGGGGAATTGCCGAAGCGGATTCATAGCTGCCGGAAGGAGTTTCGACAGGGTCGCGTCCGGAGTCCGGATGGCGGACCGCGTCGAGTTCCTTGTGCATTTGGCGAGTTTCTTCGCGATACTGGGCGTTTTCGGCGCGCATGGCCTCGACGGCAGCGCGAAGTTCGCGGACCTCGTCGCGAAGCTCGCGGACGGAGGCTTCGGTGGACGCGTCTTTGTAGGCGTTTTGGGACGCGTCTTGCGCCCAAGCGGGAGAGAGCAGGGACATGACGAGCAGCCCCCAGGCCAGAGAATATAGCCTTCTCATATTGGACCCTCACTTCCTGATACTTTTCGGTTCAAGCGACTGGAGAACTGGCGGCAGCCGCAACACGGTATGATGCTCGACGATCGGGGCAAGCCCCTGTCGACCGCAATTTCTTGGGCAGGCAAAATTCCGCCCCTCGTGCTCAGCAAACCATCGTTCAGCCAAGCATGGTTCAGCTGACTGTTTCCCGGACCTGGGGGAGGTTGCCGGAATTCGTGGTCAAGGGCAAGACTACCTGAAAAATAGTACCGGCGGGCGAGCTGCGCTCCACCGTTACATCGCCGCCGTGGTCCTGCACAATCTTCTGCACCACCGTCAGCCCCATGCCGGTACCGTTTTCTTTGCCAAAGCTGACGAAGGGCTGGAACAGTTGGTCGCGTATCTCGGGGGCGATGCCGGGACCGTTGTCGCACACCTGCAGCTCGACGCCCTCTTCCGTCTGCCGGAGATATAGGTCGATGCGCCCTCCCTGTTTCGGCACGCACTCGCAGGCGTTGAGCAGGAGGTTGTGGAAGACGCGCTCCATCTTGCGGGAATCGAACCAGCCTTCGCTGCTTCCCTGCGAGTGGAGATCGATGCGGATCCCCTGGTATTCGGGGTGGGTGCGGATTACCTGGATCGAGTACTGCAAAGTTTTTTGAAGGTTTCCGAAGGCGGGTCGCAGGGACTCGCGGGTGCGGGAGAACTCTAGCAGAGACTCGATCATTTCCGTCATCTGCGTGACTGCGGTAAGAATTTCGCTGTAGAGCTCCTCGCGTTGGGTGGCGTTCAGGTGGCTCTCACAGAGGAACTCGCCGTTGGCGACGATGGAGGCGAGGGAATGGCGCAGATCGTGGGAAATGGAACTGGCCATGCGGCCGATGGTGGCAAGGCGCTCCGATTCAATCAGTTGCTGGCGACTTCTGAGCAGACTGGCGCGCATACCATCGAACGCAGCGCTGACCTCTGCGACTTCATCACCTCCACGGGAGTCGAGGGGGAAGTTATAGTTGCCCTGTCCCAATGCGCGAACGCCTTCGACGAGATTCGCAAGCGGCCGAGTGAAGGTGTGAGAGATTAGGAACACGAGCAGGCTTCCCCCAACGACGGCCAGCAAGCCGAGCACGAGCAGGACGCGGTTCAGATCGTCGAGGAACCCGGTAGCTTGGTCGACCGATTTCAGCACAACTAAACGAACCGGCTGAGCTGCCTCCGGGGAAAGCAGGACAGAGGTGGCGAGGAAGTGCTCATTGCCAACCTTGACCGGGACCGGTTGACGGAGAATGCCTTCGTTCAGGAACGCCTGGGACTGCTGCTGCAAATCTGCTTCCTGCTGCGCGGAAAGCGTACTCTCGACGATCCGGTCGCCGTAGCGGAAAGCTACCTGACTGGCCGCGACGCGGGAGATATCCTGGGCCAGGGGTTCGTTGATTTCATAACCAATTGCCAGGGAGCCAAGCAAGCGGTTTTCCGAGGGACCGCCAAAATAAATGGGCTGGACGAAAACCTCATACAGGTGCTGGTTGCCATACCACCAACTGGTGGCCTTTCCTGACTGGAGCGAAGCGCGCAGGGATTCAGCAACGGCCTCGGTGGTCGGTCCAGGGCCGGAAACGTGCATGGCCATAATATTGGCGGAAGGGTCGGCGAGGACGAACAGGTCGCAGCCGGCGAGGTGCCAGGTGCCGCTGGATGCATCTTGAATAGTGGCACGATCGCGAGTGGTCATGAGCGCGCGTACGTTCGGCAGATCAGCGAGCAACTGCGCGGAGCGGGCTAGCGTCTCTTCGCGCTGCCGCTGGAAATCCTGGAAGGTGAGAACGGAGTTGCCTAGTCCGCTTTGAATTTCGCGCCTGACCTGGTTTTGCACGGTGAGACGCACGACGAGGAGCGTGGTGGTGGTCAGCGCCGCCGAAACGAGAAGCATGGAGAGCAGGAACTTGGTGCGCAGGCGCCATCCGGCCACGCCGCGGCTTCCCAATAGGATCGATTTTGAGTCTTCGCTCACCGCGTCCCCGAGCTAACGTACGAATTTATATCCTGAGCTATGTACAGTGCGAAAGTGCAGGGGATTGGAGGGATCTTTTTCCAGCTTCTGCCGGAGCCGCATGATGTGATTGTCAACGGTGCGCGTGGAGGGGTAGTGCTGGTAGCCCCAGACTTCGTTGAGCAACTCCTCGCGAGAGACCACGCGCTCGAGATTTTCCGACATGAATTTCAGAATCTTGAATTCCTGAGCCGTGACTGCGACTAGTTGCCCACCGCGCATCACTTCCATCTTGGTGAAGTTGACGGTAACGTCGCCAAAACTGAAGGTCTCTCCGGCGGGAGCGCGGCCGGAGCGGCGGACGGCCGCACGGACCCGAGCCAGCAGTTCACGCGGGCTGAAGGGTTTGGTAACGTAGTCGTCGGCGCCGATTTCCAGAAGGAGAACCTTGTCGGTGACTTCCGACTTGGCGCTGAGAATAATTACTGGGACCGTAGGCGCCTCTTGCTTAACCTCCCGGCAGACGTCCTGACCGCCGAGGCCGGGTAAACGCAAGTCCAAGACAAGGGCGGACGGAGGTGACGCGCGGAATTTCTCCAGGCCATCACTGCCGTCGGAGGCAACGTCAACCGCATATCCCTCGGCCTCAAAAAGGCGCTTGAGAGCTTTTTGGACAGCCCGGTCATCTTCAATTACGAGCACACGTTCCATGCGCGTTACTCTCCAGGGCACCCTAGGGCGGGTGCCAATATTTCGTCGAAGCGCATGGGCGGGATCGTTCTTCCTGGGGGCGGTAGCTACGCCCTGCCCAGTAAAGATTAGGCTACCGCAAAACCATCCTGAAATGGGAAATTCATAGAAATGTGACAATTTAGTTACAATCCGAAATTATGGTAACGGACGTAGAAGCGAACGCGGGACAGTAGCTTAGACGACCCTCTGCGGCGCCGTTTTGGTCGGGGAGCATCAGGTCCTTAGATTGGGATTCTCTTCCTCCGATTTTCTTAACGGCTCTCGGGCGGGACAATTCCATTCATGCGCAGATATTCCACCATTTGCCCGTAGTGATTGGAAGAGTGCGCCAAGGCGTCGATGAGGAGCCCAAGCCGTGTTCTCTGCCAAGTGCCTTTCGTGCCTGCGATTAGTTCGACCTCATTCTTTTGGTCCACTTTGGCCGCAGCACGGTGAAGGCACGCGAAGGAGCCTTTCAGGTATTCCATAATCTCTGCTTTCGAGTTGACCGAAGATGGCGCTGCCTCGCCTTGTGTCCCTTGAGGCGGCTCTTCGGCGAGAATGCGGGATCCCAATTGGTAGTTCGCAGCTGCCAGATGCTTCACCTGCTCACCGAAAGTGCGGACTCCCTTGAATTCGCCGTAGCTGGGTGTGAAGGAATACTTCGCCTCCGGCATGGCGTCAGCCGCGGGGACTAGGAGCTGCTCGATGTTCGTGACCCAATCGTTGAGAACCTGCGTTGTGGAGCGAGGGAACTCAGGCGTTCGGCTCTGAGCCAAGGTGATACTGTTCAGCAACACTAGCGACATCACCGCCAAGACGGATCGTTTCATAAAATGTCTCCTCATAACTTGAAACCGCGATTCTTTCGCGGATCAGGGCTTGAGCCAGGCCGCGCCCTCGGCGTGAATAAACTCTTTGACCCCGTCTCTTCCGGTCAATCGCAGCCACAGCGGGCCGCCTTCGGGTTCGGAACGCAGGTCAATCTCAAAGAACGGGCAGCAGACTCGTTCGCCGGCGGCCCACTCCGCGACTAGTTGGTAGGTCTTCATGTCAGATGGATATTGGAATTCAAACCCGTCGGGCACTTCGCGGACAGATGTTTTCAGCGACCGGAGCATGGGGCCGAGTTCGTCGAAGTGACGTTTTCGCTGCTCTGGCGTGAGTGCCAGCCGGTCACACGCTAAAGGACTCTCTTGTTTTGCTTTGGCGGATTTCTCGTTTTGTTGCGCGGAAGCATTTTGCAGGAACACTGTTCCGGCAAGCATCACCAGTACTGCTACAACGATCAGAATGGTTTTCATAGTTTCCTCAAATCGAGGCTGGGATTTATGGGCGTTAAGCTCGCCCTGGGAAAAGGCTACAACTTAAAGCTGACTTGAAGGCAAGAGAAGAATTTGTAAACAATTTGTATTTCGGGAGCAGAAAGGCGAACCTCCTGCTCTAGAATTTGGCCATGACGCAAATGACGATTTCCGATGTGGCACGAAAAGTGGGGCTTCAGGCGTCGGCGATTCGGTATTACGAACAGATTGGCCTGTTACCTCCGGCGGAGCGAATTAGCGGGCAGCGGCGCTATGACACAACAGCGATATATCGGCTTTCGGTAATTCAGCATGCGCGAAAGCTTGGATTCACGCTGGAGGAAGTTCGCGAACTCTTCTTTGGGTTTGGATTCGACACAGGCGGATTTCGCGCTGTGCCGCGGGCTTCGGAACGCTGGCGCGCGATGTCGGCGAAAAAGCTTGCGGAGCTGGATACCTTAGTGAAAGAGATTGGGGTCATGCGGCGGTTGCTGCGCAGGATGATAGATCGCTGCCACTGCGAAACTCTGGATCAATGCGGAAAGGGCATCTTCCGGAGCGGAATGAGTTCGGTCAAAACGCAGGGCGTGGGCCTTAGGAGACGGCGATAAGACAGCGTGCTAGAATTCGCAGCGACTCCAGCTGCCGAATGAATATGAATCGTCCTCTTCGTGCCCACCTGGTTGTGTGCCTCTTGGCAATTCTTGTTGCCTTTTTATCGGTATTTTTGTCGTCGGCAGTATGGGCGCAGGAGCCCAGTTCCCTGGAGCTTTCGCGGCCGATCCGTCCTTGGGAGTTTCTTTCTGCTACGGGTCAGCGGGCCAGTTTGCTGGGGAACGAGGCTGGCCGGTTCGAGGCTTGGGTCTATCCGCTGAAGATTCTGCGCGACTTCCATCTGCGCTTCCGTGTGGGTGACCGCGAAATTCCGGCGGAGGCGCTGGCTCGCACTCTTACGATTCACCCGGAGTCGAGTTCCATTCTTTATGCCAGCGACACTTTTACCGTGCGGGAAACGTTCTTCGTGCCCGTTCACGAGGCTGGAGCCGTCATTCTGATCGATGTGGATACCTCGGAACCTGTCGAGGTGGAAGCCGTTTTTCATCGGGATTTCCAACTGGAATGGCCGGCAGCTCTCGGTGGCACGTACATGAGTTGGAACGCGGACGAGCATGCGTTGGTTTTGGGAGAAGAGACGAAGAAGTATGTGGCGCTGGTGGGTTCGCCCACGGCGGAAGGCGAGCATGCGGAATATCAAACCAGCTATTCAACCGCAACGGAAAGCTCGTTTCGGTTGGGAGCGACCAAGAAGGGGCACGAAACGAAAGTTGTCGTCATTGCCGCGTCCCTCAAAGACAGGGCCGAAGCCGAATCTGAGTATCGCCACCTTACAAGCTCATACGCCGCCCTTCTTCAGGAATCGGCTACGTACTACCGCGACTACCTGGCGCGGACCGTGAACCTGGCTCTTCCGGATGAGGAGTTGCGACGAGCCTATGACTGGTCGCGGGTGAGCATGGTTCAGGGGCTGGTGGCGAATCCGTTTCTGGGGACAGGTCTGGTCGCGGGATACCGCACTTCGGGCGAGAGCCAGCGTCCTGGCTTTGCGTGGTTTTTTGGGCGCGACTCGGAGTGGACGGAACTCGGGCTCGATGCCGTCGGCGATTTTGCCACAACGCGGACCGCGCTCGATTTCTTAAGCAAATTTCAGCGCGAAGACGGTAAAGTGCCACATGAGATTGCGCAGTCGGCGAGCCTCGTGTCTTGGTTTAAGGATTATCCCTATGGATTTGCATCGGCGGATGCTACGCCGTTGTTCATTGTCGCTATGGACGACTATGTCCAGCACAGCGGCGATATCGAGTTCGCCAGGTCCAAATGGGACAATCTGGAGAAGGCTTACAACTTCTTGCGCTCGACTTACGATGCGCAGGGCTTGCCCAAGAACTTTGGAGTTGGCCACGGATGGATTGAAGGCGGACCGTTGCTTCCGGTGAAAAACGAGCTCTACCAGAGCGGGGTTGGAGCCGAAGCATTGCGGGCGCTTTCCGATCTGGCGCGAACTGTGGGCAAGAAGGATTTGAGCGACGACCTCGCGCGCCAGTTTGAGCACCAGCGGAGTTTGCTGAACGATACGTTTTGGTCGCAAGAGCAAAATGCCTTTGCGTTTGCCATCGACAACGACGACAAGCTCGTACCTGTCACCAGCGTTCTCTCGACGGTTCCGATGTGGTTTGGGTTGCTCGACGAGGCGAAAGCCGAATCCACGATCACGCAGCTGGCTGCGCCGGACCACCAAGCCGACTGGGGCATGAGGATCATCTCAAAGGAAAATCCGAAATACGGCCCCGATGGCTATCACTATGGCGCTGTGTGGCCGTTGTTTACGGGCTGGGCGGCGACGGGGGAATACCGCTACCACCGAACTTTCCCGGCGTATGCGGACCTTCGCGCGAATGCCCTGCTGGCGCTCGACGGATCTCTGGGACACGTCACGGAGGTTCTTTCCGGCGATTACTATCAACCTATCGTCACCAGTTCTCCGCACCAGATCTGGTCGGCGGCGATGGTGGTGAACCCCTTGCTGCGTGGGCTGTTGGGACTGGACGTGGATGCGGTTGGCCGTCACATTTCTTTTGCGCCGCATGTTCCGGCGGGATGGAATTCGTTTTCCATCTCGAACCTCCGGATGGGGGAATCGGAACTGCGCCTGAAATACGCACGAACGGCAGACACCATCACACTGGAGTCCGCGGGCATCGGTCCTGGAGACTGCGAGTTGGATTTCGCTCCGGCACTGAGTCTGCGGGCAAAAGTGCTGGGTGCGGAGTTGAACGGCAAGACAATCCAATTTCACGTGCAAACGAATTCGATCGATCAGCACGTGGCGGTGTCCTTCCCTGCTTGCGCGGGATCTAGCAAACTGGTCGTGCGGTTGCGCAACGATTTCGGTTTGAGCCTCGATTCGCAGCTCCCCGCATTGGGTGCAGTCAGCAACGGATTGCGAGTCGTTTCGGAATCCTGGTCTGCAGCGCGGGACTCCCTCACGCTCAATGTCTCCGGCGCGGCGGCCCAGCACTACGATCTTGCGGTTTTGAACCCAACTCAGGTTCGTGCGGCCGACGGCGCGGAGTTGGTAAACGGGAAACTTCGCGTCCAATTTCCAGCGGGAGAGCCTGGCGTTTATAGCCGACGCTCAATCACATTGCATTTCCTGGGCGCGAAGCACCGTCACTGAAGCGTGATCAGATTTCTGTACACCGATTCAAACGGAGGATCAATGCTGAACGCGTCACGTTTCGTGGCACTGGGGATTGCAGCTCTCGCCCTCACCGTCCCTATGAGAGCGGCCGATCAAGTGAAGATAGAAGGCGGCATCGTTGAGGGCACGACCGGAGATGAGTCCACGGTTCGTATATTTCGCGGGGTTCCGTTCGCGGCACCGCCTGTCGGCGACTTGCGCTGGAAAGCCCCGCAACCGGTTAGGGCATGGGCTGATGTCCGCAAAGCGGGCGAGTTTGGAGCTCGCTGCATGCAGACCTCCGTCTATTCAGATATGGTCTTCCGCGATTCCGGACCGAGTGAGGACTGCCTCTACCTTAATGTTTGGACGCCAGCAAAAAATGCAAGCGAGCGGCTGCCGGTGATCGTTTGGTTCTACGGCGGCGGGTTCGTTTCCGGGTCGAGCTCCGAGGCGCGCTACGACGGCGTGCACCTGGCCGCAAAGGGAGCCGTGGTCGTCACGCCGAACTATCGCCTGGGCGTGTTTGGCTTTCTAGCACATCCTGAGCTGACGAAAGAATCGGGACACAACGCATCCGGCAACTACGGATTGTCGGATCTGATTGCAGCGTTGCAATGGGTACACGACAACGTCGCAGCCTTCGGCGGTGACCCGAACAATGTCACCATCTCGGGAGAATCAGCCGGATCGTTTGCCGTGAGCGCTTTGATGGCCTCGCCCGTCGCTCAAGGCTTGTTTCATAAAGCCATTGGCGAGAGCGGCGCGTTTTTCCCCAACGACCGTCCTTCGCTCGCAGCGAAGTCTCTGAAAGAAACAGAGCGCGCGGGAACGGACTTTGCCGCTTCCCTCGGTGCCCCGACACTCAGTGCGCTCCGCGCTAAGACTGCTGCTGAGATCTTGCAGGCCGCCGCAGCTGATCCCTTCCGATTTGCGCCCAACCTCGACGGATACTTCCTGCCCGGCAAAGTACCCGACATCTACGCGGCCGGAAAGCAGAGCCATGTGCCGCTTCTGGCGGGATGGAATGCTGACGAAGGCAAGGGCAACATCCTATACGCCAAGGAAAAGACCACCGCCAAATCCTTCGTGGCGCAAGCGCAAGCCCGATGGGGCAGCCGCGCCGATTCCTTCTTGAGCCTCTATCCCGCGGCCACCGATGCACAGGCGCTAAGATCCGCCGAAGATCTGGCTGGCGACGATTTCATTGCTTTCTCAACCTGGAAATGGCTCAACTCGCAGGTAAAGACCGGGCAGGCTCCGGTGTATGCCTATCTCTTCGAGCAAGTGCCGGCCGAATACCCGAGTGCGATGAGCGACGGTTTTCCCGCGGTGGCTCGTGGAGCACGCCACTCCGGCGAGATCGAATACGTGTTCCAGATGCTGAAGTGGTTGGACCGGCCGTGGACGCCGGAGGATTTTCAAGTGGCGGATACCATGTCATCGTTCTGGGTAAACTTCGCGCGAAGCGGCGATCCTAACGGAAAGGGCCTCCCGCAGTGGCCGAAGTACGAGAGCAGCGATAGATTTCAGGTGATGCACTTTCTGGGAACAAGTTCCCATGCTGCGCCGGAGGAGCATCGGGCGCGATACGAGTTCCTGCAGGCCGCCCAATAAGTCTCGGTCAGCTACAGAGAGAGCCTGTCAGCCGGTCTTTGGAAATGGGGCGCATTTGCCAGACATCGAGCGCGTCCACCTCCGCCGGACCCTGCAAATTCAGGCGTAGCGGCCATTTCGGTACATGGTAGATGCGTGCCGTCAGCGTGGTCGTCCCATTGACGAAGACTTCCAGCACCGATCCGTCTAGGAATAAGTGCAGGTGAACCGGGGAATCCCCCGATCCCGATAGGGGCGCGTTGAGTTCGTTGACCGTAAGCTGCCGCACTCCCCCCTCTTTCTCTGTGAATCTCAGGGTCGCGAAGTTTTCGCCATCCTCGGAATCCAAGCTCACAACGAAGGGCTCATTGGCCTTGGGACGAAATTCCATACTTGCTTCGGCAGCCAAATCTTGGATGAGCAGTGTACTCAGCATCTTTTTCCGGTCTTCAGGAGTTGCTTGCCGTTGCAGGCCAGTGTGGGCGTGCCGTAGTTTCCGCAACGCCGGCAGCACTTCCATTTGAAGCTCGTTCTCTGAATTCAAGGAAAGCAAGCGCGGCAGCCCCATCACTCCCGCCCATCCGGCCGCATTGTGCTCGGCCTCGGGGCGCGTTTCAGGAATCCATCCCCAGAGAATCCGGTTCTCGTTCTCGTCGAACATCGTCTTAGCCGCGTAGTACGCGCCCCAGTCTACGATGCCTTCTTTCTCCGGAGTAAACTGTTGCTCCTTGTACGTTCCTACCTTCCATCGCACTTTACCCTGAGTCGAGATGAGCAAAACGTGCTTCCCGCCCAAGGGAAAGAAATCGGGGCACTCCCACATGTCGCCGGTGTCCACTGGATTCGGCGAGCTTTTCTGACTCGGCGCACCCTCAACGAGCGGGTGCAAATAGGACCATTGGCGCAGGTCGGGGGATTTGTAAAGCAGCACCATTCCGCCCTTGTTCTTAACTCCAGAACCCAGTCCCAGCAGCCACGAATCGCCCTCTCGCCACATAAACGGATCGCGAAACCCGGTAACTTCTATGCCAGGCGGCGGGACGGCGATGACCGGCTGCGGGAGCTTTTGCCAAACATTGAGGTCGGGATCGCGCGAAAACGCGAGGCACTGCACCTCGCGCCAAGTATGGACACCATCGCGCAGGGTCGCCTCACTGTCCTTAATCGGCGGCATCACGCCGGTATAAATCACGGTCGGCACGCCGCCATCGAGCACGGCGCTCCCGCTGAAAACTCCCTCGCGGTCAAACCCGCCGGCCGTGGGTGACATCGCAATTGGCTCGTGATGCCAATAGACCATGTCCGATGTGGTAGCGTGCGCCCAGTTCATGTTCCCCCACACGGCGCCTTTGGGGTTGTACTGGTGGAACATGTGATAGCGGCCGCGAAAGTAAATCGGACCGTTGGGATCGTTCATCCAATTCGACGCCGGCAGCAGGTGATACTGCGGACGCAACTCGTCGGAAGCCAGCTTGACGCAAAGCTCGCTGGGCGGCTTTTTCTCCGACCTGAAGAAGTCGGGCAGGCGCGGCATCGCTGCCACAGCCCCCGAAAGCTGCAGAAATGCCCTTCGTGAAAAGCTCATTTCGTAACTTCCGCCATGTAGACGCCAAAAGGCTCCAGCGAAACCTTCAAGGGCGCATTTCCTTTTTGCGCCTTGCTGGCCGTGCTCACTAACTGTTGCACATTTTCATTCGAAAGTCCTTGCGCCGCCAAGTCCAGTTTGGCCTCCTGGGCGGCCCCTGACATATTCAGTACCACCAGGACAGCCTTCCCTTCGTACTTCCGCAGATAGGCCAGGACGTTCGCGCCGGCCTCGTTCAGGGGAACGTATGATCCCTCGGTTAGCGCTTCATTTTTGTGCCGCAGAGCCAAAATTTGCTTGTAGAAATTCAACACCGATTCCGGATCTTTCGACTCAATCGCCACGTTGTGGGTCTTGTAGGAATCCGGAACGGGAAGCCAAGGCTTAGCGGTGGAAAATCCGGCATTCTTTGCGTCACTCCACTGCATTGGAGTGCGCTCGCCATCGCGGCCTTTTTCTTCCGGCCAGCCCCGGCGGCCGATTGGATCCCGTACGTCTTCCTTCCGTTTCGGGGTATTGTTCTCCATGCCGAGTTCTTCGCCGTAATACATGATCGGCGTTCCGCGTAGCGTCAAATACATTCCCGCCATGAGCTTGGCGATCGCGTCGTTGTTCTTGCCGTCGCCGTAGCGATTATACGAGCGCACAATATCGTGATTGCTGATAACCCAAACTGGCCATTGGCCCGTGGACTCCGCCGCTGCAATTTGGCTGCGAAAGTCTGGCGCCGATACTTTGTTTACTTCCGTAAACAGGAAATTCATTGGCATCTGAATTTCGTCGTTCTTGGCGCCGTAATACTCCTTGAGCTCGGCAATATCTTCCGTCCAAGTTTCTCCAATCAGAACGGCTCCGTGTTCGTCCGCCACCTTGCGCAGCCCACGCATCACGTCGTGTACTTCCGGCAGTTTCTTGTTGAACTTCTCGTCGGTGAGCGGGTCGCCATACGCATTCTTACCCTCTAAAACCTTGTTATTCCGCAAATCCGGATCCTCAAACAAGATATCCACAGCATCCAGCCGGAAGCCCGATACGCCGCGTTTGTACCAGAATCGCGTGGCATCGTACATTGCCTTCTGCACTTCCGGATTCCGCCAATTCAAATCCGGCTGCTCGGCATAAAAGTAGTGATAGTAGAACTGACCGGTGCGGGGATCGAGTTTCCAGGCGGAACCGCCGAAAGTCGATATCCAGTTGTTGGGTGGGCCACCGTTCTTGCCGTCGCGCCAGATGTACCAGTCGCGCTTCGGGTTGGTCTTCGACGAACTCGACTCGATGAACCAGGGGTGCTTGTCGGACGAATGGTTCACGACAAAGTCGAAGATGATGCGCACGCTTTTCTTCTTGCCCTCAGCCGCCAAGGCATCAAAGTCTTTCAGCGTCCCGTACATCGGGTCGATATTCTCGTAGTCCGATACGTCGTATCCGAAGTCCACCTGCGGCGAGGGGAAACAGGGAGAAATCCAGATCGCATCCACGCCCAGATCGCGCAGATAACCCATTCTTGAGGTGATGCCGTTCAGGTCTCCGATGCCATCGTTGTTGCTGTCAGCGAAGCTTCGGGGATACAACTCATAAAACACAGCGCGCTTCCACCACTCGTGTCCTGGAGCATCTGGCTTCTCTGCCGACATAAGTGCGGTGCTTGCAATCAGTAAAACAGCGGTGAGGATTCTGGTGCAACGCAGCATGGCGATCAGTCTCCTGGAAAGGGGCTGGAAACGCAACGCATAACAGGATTGTTAATTGGCTACTGTACCCCGCGGCAGGGGAGATCGGCAACGCAGGTGTCATTACATCTCACTACATTTCGGTCGCGAGCGCATCCGGAGCGTTCCCGCTAAGATGAAAGGTCGGCAACACTTAAGGACCCTAGTACGCCCGAGGTTTTCGCTTTCCATGGTTTCTCGCCGGAAGTTCTTGAAATCGCTCAGCCGCTCCGCTCTGGTGCTACCGCTGGCGGATGTTCTCGCCATTGCCGCTCCGCCAGCCCAAGAAGGCAAACAGGCGACGAATCCGTCCGACCTTGGTGTGCGCTTTGAAAACATCGCGCGTGCCGCTGGGCTCACGGAAAAGACTATTTATGGCGGCGAGCACAAGAACAAGTACCTGCTCGAAACGACGGGCTGCGGCATCGCCTTCTACGACTACGACAACGACGGGTGGCTGGACATTTTTATCGTTAATGGCTGGCGCCTTGAGGGCTTCCCCGCCGGACAGGAACCGCGTTCGCACCTCTTCAAGAACAACCGCGACGGCACGTTCACGGACGTTACAGCCAAAGCCGGCTTGACCCGTACCGGATGGGGCCAAGGTGTTTGTGTTGGCGACTATGATAATGACGGCTGGGATGACCTCTTCGTTACCTACTATGCCAGGACCAACGTTCTTTATCGGAACAACGGCGACGGAACTTTCACGGATGTGACGGAGAAAGCCGGGCTCGGCGGCAAGGCCATGCGCTGGAGCACCGGCTGCGCCTTCGTCGACTACGACCGCGACGGCAAGCTTGACCTTTTCGTTGCCAACTACATCGATCTTGACCTAGCGACTGCGCCTGTTCCGGAATCTGGTCCCTGTTTGTACAAGAGCATTACGGTTGCTTGCGGGCCGCCCGGGCTCAAGGGCGGCAAGAACATCCTTTATCACAATCAAGGCGACGGAACGTTTCTTGATGTTTCGGAAGCTTCGGGCATTACGAATGCGAACGGCACTTTCGGCCTCGGCGTGCTGGTTGCAGATCTCGACAACGATGGTTGGCCCGACATTTACGTCGCCAACGATTCCACCGCCAGCGCGCTGTACAAGAACCAGAAAAATGGGAAGTTTATCGACGTCGCGATCGAAGCGGGGTGCGCGTTGAGTTCCGACGGCAAACCCCAGGCCGGCATGGGCATCTCCGTCGCTGATTATGATCTCGACGGCAGCCTAGACCTGGTGAAAACCAACTTCGCCGGAGACACGCCTTCCCTCTATCGCAATCTCGGCAACGGCACTTTCGACGACGCCACGTTCGAAGCTGGCCTCGGCCTGACAACACGGTACCTCGGCTGGGGCTGCGGATTCTTCGATTTCGACAACGACGGCTGGTCCGACATCTTGCTCTGTAACGGCCACGTCTATCCGGAAGTGGAACAGCTCAAAACCGAGGCCGGCTATGCACAGCGAAAGATTCTCTACCGCAATCAACACAATGGGCATTTCGTCGATGTTTCGGAAAATGCCGGCCCCGGCATCATGGTTCCAGTCGCCGCGCGCGGCTGCGCATTCGGAGATTTTGACAATGATGGGGACTTAGATGTTGTCGTTAACACCGTCAACGACTACCCGCAACTTTTGCGCTGCGATTCTTCGACCAAAAACAATTGGATCAAGATCAAGGCTGTCGGCACCAAATCCAATCGGAGTGGGATCGGGGCGCGCATCAAGTGCGTGACCCAGAACCCCGGCGAACCTAAGCTGCACCAGCAGATCGACGAAGTCCGCAGCGGTGGCGGGTATTTCTCGCAGAACGATTTGCGGGTTCACTTCGGACTAGGGCAGGCGAAAAGAGTGGACCTGCTGGAAATTCGCTGGCCTAGCGGCCAGATTGATTCGCTTAAGAACCTCGACGCCAATCAGGTGTACCACGTGAAAGAGGGCGAAGGCATCGCGCGTGCGGCGAAGCTCCCAACAAAATAGGTCGGTGGAGGCACGGGCGTCCTCGCCCGTGCGGCTTTCGAGGTGGAGCATGAACACGAAAATGAGGGTCCGAAGATTTTTCCTTACCCGCACGGGCGGGACGCCCGTGCGTCCATCGATCCGGTCTAATGCGGAACTCCGTTCTTGGCATCCGGTCCTACGGCTCGACCCGTTCCCTCGGTCACCACATTCACCGCGTCCACTTTCAATTCCCCAAACTTCTCCAAAATCCCATTCGGCCAGCGCACCTCGATCGAATCCATTTTGGCGCTAGCCCCTAACCCGAAATGCACGCGCAGATCGCTTTGTGAATCGTAACTCGACCCGCTACGCACCTCGTCCACCAATGTCCGCTTCCCTACTTTCAATGTAATTCTCGCGCCGATACCATCGCGATTTGACTTCGTTCCGACCGTCTTAATCGTCAGCCAATGGTTACCGTTCCGCACGTCATTCACTAGCAAACTCGGCCGCGCGTTCATGTTGCTCACCACTGCCGACATCCGGCCGTCGTTCCACAAATCCCCTACTGCCAATCCCCGCCCCGACCACCGGGCCGTAATCCCCGATCCAGCCGACTCCGAAATGTCCGTAAATGTTCCATTTCCATTATTCCGGTAAAGAATCCGCGGCTCTTCATAGTCCGCGCCGAGATGATGTTTGTCCACCTCGGGATACACATGGCCGTTGACGAGCAGCAAGTCCGGCCAGCTGTCGTTGTCGATGTCCAGAAACATCGTGCCCCAACCCAGGTACTTCGTCCGCAGCCCCAGACCCGCATTGAACGTCATATCGCTGAAAGTGCCGTCGCCGTTGTTGTGGTAAAGCGTTGCAGTATCGTCGGAAAAGTTCGTCTTGAAAATATCCAGCCGCCCGTCGCCGTCATAGTCGCCAATCGTTGAACCCATTCCTGCCTGCTCGCGGCCATCTTCGTTGAATGCAGCCCCTGCTACCACCGCCACATCCGTAAACGTTCCGTCGTGATTGTTGTGGTAAAGAATGCTTGGCCGGCTGTCGCACGCGACGTAAATATCCGGCCAGCCGTCGTTGTCGTAGTCGAAGGTCGAAACACTCAACGAATAAAACCCATCAGCCTTGGCTATACCGGCTTTTACCGATACATCCTCGAACGTTCCATCCCCGCGATTGTGGTAGAGAGTGTTTGTCGCCTTCTTCAACCCGTTCGGCCCGCACATCACGGGTATGCCCTTCCACACGCACGAGGTCCCCTGCCCCGGCAAGGGCGCGGTCGAGACGTCGAAATCCACGTAGTTCGCCACCACTAGATCGAGCTTGCCGTCGCGGTCGTAGTCCACAAACGCGCAGCCCGAACCCCACGCCTGTTTCGATCCGGCAACACCAGCTTTGTCGCTGACATCCTTGAAAACACCGCGTTCGTTGTGAAAGAGCCGGTTATGGCCGTAGTAGGTAACGTAAAGGTCGTCCCAGCCGTCGTTGTCGTAGTCACCAACACAAACGCCTTGACCCCAGCCCGACGCTTCGAGCCCCGCAGCCTTGGTCACATCGATAAACGTCCCGTCGTGGTTGTTGTGGTAGAGATGATTCGTCGGTGCGTTCTCTCCGGTTGAGCTCTCCAGCGTGGTTCCGTTGACTAGAAAAATATCCGGCCAGCCATCATTGTCATAATCGAAAATTGCGACACCCGTGCCTGTGGTCTCGATGATGTACTTCTTGGTTTCCTTCCCGCCGAATACATTCAGCGAAAGCAGGCCCGCCTTTTCGGCCTGGTCGGTGAAGTTCACGATGGGGGCGGGTTTGGATTGGGCGCCAGCGTGTGAGGGTGCCGCTGCACAGAGACCCAGAATGGCGGCCGACGATCCGAGTTTCAGGAAAACCGTGTCTATAATGCGAAAAGAGTTTCCGAAAGTTTTCAACAAGCTACCGTGCCCCGACTCTTTCATCTGCCTTTTGTTTTTGTCGTCGCTTTGCTGCTTACGAGCAGCCTAGCACGCGCCACGGCAGCAGCGTCTCCGGCGGCGACCGCCTACCAGCGGGGTTTGGAGGCACTGAAGAGACAGGACCTCGCTTCCGCCCGCACCGCGTTCGAGAAAGCGGTTCGCCTGTCGCCAACCGACACGGCGGCGCAGGCCTCATTGGGTTGGGTATTGGTGCAACAAGGAGAGTTGGATGGGGCCACTACGCACCTCAAGACCGCTATTAAGCTACGACCGGCATTCGCCAGTGCCCGTATTACGCTCGCTGGCATTCTCGCCCGGCAAGGTAAAGCTCCAGAGGCGGAACAGCAACTGCGCGCCGCCATCAAGGCGGAGCCGAACAACGCTGAAGCTCATCGGATGTTGGGGCGAACGCTCAGTCACCAGAATCTGGAGGAAGCGACGTCGGAACTCCGCCGTTCGGTCGAACTCGCACCACAGCGTCCCGAGCTTCGGGATGATCTCGGTTCGGCTCTTGCCCAGCAAAAACGCAATGCCGAGGCCGTCGCAGCATTCTCGGAGGCGCTTCGTTTGCAACCGAACTTCGCGCCCGCACACTTTCATCTTGGCGCCCTGCACCTCGAACAACAGGAGTTCGACGATGCCGCGAGTGAACTCGGCAAAGCCGTTGACCTGGCACCTCGTGACCCAACCTCGCACTTCTATCTTTCCAAAGCCTTCGCTGGTCAGTCGAAGCCAGCCGATGCCCTTCGCGAACTTCATGCCACTGTTGAACTCACGCCCGACTCGTTTGAAGCACAGATCGCACTCGGCCTAGCCTGCCAGCGTTCTCCTGATCTGGACTGCGCCGTGGGCGCCTTCGAGGCTGCGACGAGACTCCATCCCCAGGACCCTGAAGCCTTCAACGACCTGGGCCTGGCGCTCATCCAGCAAGGCGCTGCCGAAAAAGCCGTCCCAGTATTTCGCACCGCCGCCGGTCTCCGCCCCGAAGACGCCAGTTTCCGCGCCAACCTCGGCATTGCCTTCCTGCAACGCGCCGACTTTGATTCCGCCATCACGGAACTTGACGCGGCAATCCGCCTCTCGCCCGACGACTCCTCGACTCACTACAATCTTGGGCTCGCGTACAAACTCAAAGACCAGCTCGACAAGGCGATCGCGGAACTCCTCAAGGCCATCGAACTCAAGCCCGATCTGGCCGACGCGCACTACACTCTTGGTGTTCTATATTGGCAACAAGGAGAATTCGACCAGGCGGCTGACCAGCTCCACGCTGCCATCCAACACGAACCCAAGTACGCCGAAGCCCACTACACCTTGGGGACGGTTTTGAAACAGCAAGGCAAGCTGCCTGAAGCCGCCGCTTCCCTACGCGAGGCCCTGCGCCTCCAACCTGACTTTGCCGGAGCGCACACCACGCTCGCCGCCGTCCTGCGCCAGCAGGGCGATACCGCTGGAGCGGCCGAAGAGGCCAAAGCTGCCGCTACCCTTAGCGCCAACACGACCAACCTGCAGGCTGCTCAGTTCTCCACCAACTCCGGGAAACGCCTCATGGACGGTGGCGACCTCGACGCCGCCATCGCCCAGTTCCGCGCCGCCATTCAGGCCTCAGAAACCTATGCTCCGGCGCACCGGCAGCTCGCCCAAGCCCTTCAGCGCCAAGGCCATACAGAAGAAGCGGTCAAGGAACTCAGCCGGGCCGCGGAGCTAGACTCTTCCGTCAAACCGAAGATGTAAACGTTAACAGTCTGGGCCGTATTTTTCCCGTTTTTGGTAGAAATCTGCCCTTCCCGTCCCTCTTTTTTTTCATAGCAAAGATTTTTTCCTTTACAAACATCGCGTTGTAAATGTAATGTCAACTACGCTTTTCTGGATACTACATGGGTCAGCCGAAACACGCTCTCATTTGTGACGAGATCCGCCGGGCGATCACGTCGGGGCGCTACCAGGAAGGTGAGCGTTTACCTACAGAAGCCGAACTGGTCCAGCAATATGACACCTCGCGCCCGACGGTGGCTCGAGCCCTTCGGGATCTCCAGTACGAGGGCTTGATCGCGCGCCGCGCTGGCTCGGGCACGTTCGTCCGCAAGGCGGGTTCAGAGCAGGGCCACGTCTTTGGCCTAGTCATACCCGGCCTCGGAGAGACTGAGATTTTCGAGCCAATTTGCCGCGAAATGGCGCGCTCCACGCAAGAGGCTCACCACGCTCTACTATGGGCCTCGACGAACATGAGCGCCTACAGCGACATGGCCGAGCAGGCCTTGCAATCGGCCCAGCAGTGCATCGCGCGCAAGGTGGCGGGAGTCTTTTTCGCGCCATTGGAATTCACCACCAACGGCGAGTCCACCAATGAGCGCGTCGTGCAGGCTCTCGATGCGGCTCGTGTCCCTATCGTATTGCTGGACAGAGACTTATACCGGCATCCCCGCAGGAGCCGCTACGACCGCGTGGGCATCGACAACCGCATGGCGGGCTTCATCCTCACCGATCATCTGCTCAAGCTGGGCTGCCGGAAGATCGGGTTCTTTAATCGTCCCTGCTCGGCGGAAACCGTGTTCGGCCGCTTGACCGGCTATCGTGAGGCGCTGGAGCGGTACAGCATCACTCCGCAACCGGCATGGGCTGTGGAAGGCGACCCTTCGAATGCCGAGGTGGTGCGCGATTATTTGGAGGCCTCGGGGGTGGAAGCCATCGTCTGCGCCAACGACATTACAGCTGCTAACCTCATGCGAACACTGGACTTACTGGGCGTCAAGACTCCACAAGGGGTCCGCATTGTTGGCGTCGATGACGTCAAATACGCCAGCTTGCTGCGGGTCCCTTTGACAACTTTGCATCAGCCCTGCGAGCACATCGGAGCGGCGGCGGTACGCGCACTGACCGAGCGCATCGCCAACCCGGACCTTCCGGCTCGCGACATCCTGTTCCAGAGCAGACTCGTAGTTCGCGAGTCCTGCGGAGTGCGATTGAATGGCGTGAAGTCTTCGCGTCCCCGCCCTTAGGCGGCGTTTCCAACAAAATCCTCTTAATTGAAAAAAATCCACCTAAACGAATCCGAGGGCTACGTAGCAACGCCGCTCCCGCGATCTGATATTACATAGCCTCCTGAAAGCGGTTAACAATTTGCTTGACAGCCTAATGGTTTCCAACTATAAGTTTTCTCCGGGAGCTGTGCATCTATTTGCAACTTACTTGGTTGGTGGCGGCTTACCCCACGTTCTCGGACCTCTAAGACGAGCCTTGAAAACGTTGAAATTTTGAAGTAGTGCGGCGAAGGAGCTTCCCCAATGGTTCGATCCAAGTTGATTTGTCTGGCAGTGCTACTGCTGGCGGTTTCGGTTTTCACGATGCAGTCGGCCTCGGCGCAGGCCGTCTACGGAAGCATTATTGGCACAGCAACGGACCCGCAGGGCGCGGTCGTCCCGAATGCCAAAATCACTGTCACCAATCAGAGCAAGAACACTTCGGACACTACCACCACCAACGAGAGCGGGAACTACTCCGTTAGCCATTTGGTCCCGGACGCATACACCGTTCGCGCCGAAGCTCCTGGCTTCAAGGCTACCGAACTGAAAGATGTTCTGGTCTCGGCGGATGCCAGTGCGAGCGTGCCCTTGCAGCTCCAGATTGGCGGCACCGCAGAGACAGTCGAGGTCACCGCCGAGGCGCCTCAACTGAAAACGGATCGCGCCGATGTCGCCTACCAATTCAACGAAAAGTATGTGCAGGACCTCCCCATTTTGAACCGCAATTTCACTCAGATTCAGCTGCTATCCCCGGGTTCGCAGAAGCTGACCGGATGGGGCCACGCTGCCACCGAGAATCCTCAGGGCGGGCAACAGATTTTCACCCAGGGCCAGCACTTCAGCGGCACCGGCTTTCTTCTTGACGGAACCGATAACCAGGATCCGATTCTGGGAATTATTGTCATCAACCCCAACCTGGACGCTGTAACGGAAGCCAAGGTCGCGTTGCAGAACTACGACGCCGAATTTGGCAAGGCGGTCGCCAGTCTGGTTACGGCCCAGACGCGCTCGGGCAGCAACCAAATCCATGGCAGCGGTTTCCTTTTTGATCGTAGGGATAGATTTCAGGCTCGCGATCCCTTCACTCAATCGAAGCGAGACGCCTTAACTAACCGCTTCATTCCGAAAGCCAAATGGCAGCAGTTTGGTGGCACAATCGGGGGAGCGATCATCAAGGACAAGCTCTTCTTTTTCGGCGATTACCAGGGCACGCGCCAGACGAACGGCGTTAGCGGAAACTTCACGGTTCCCACAGCCAATGCTGTTTCGACCTGCTTGCAAGCCACTGGGTTCTGCGATTTGAGCCAGTACGCTGGCGTTACTGGCGCGCCTTTGACCGGAGGCTTGATTTTTGATCCAAATACGGGAAATCTAAGCGATGGTACAGGCCGCATGCAATTCTGCGGCCCGGCAGGCTGTGCAACGCAGAAAAACTTTATTCCAATCACCGCTGCGGACGCGATCTCGGTGGGCCACCCTGCCGCGAGTCATTTGTCTCCGGCTGCCCAGAACATTCTCGCGCTATTTCCCGCCCCGGCGACGTCCGCCGTTCTTAATAACTTCTCAGGATCAGGATCAGGCCCGTTCAAACAGGACAGCTTCGACACTCGTATCGACTACAGCGCCAGCCAGTCTGTAACCATCTTTGGACGCTACAGCCTTTCGCACTACAGTCTCTCGGGTACTGGACTACTGAATAAGGCTGGTGGTATCGGACTGGGTGGCCCAGGAAACGGATTGCTAGGTCTGTCGGGGAGCTCCATCACGCATAACCAGAGCCTGGCAACCGGTTTTAACAAGACCTTTAGCTCTTCCCTGCTCATGGACTTCCGCTTCGGCTATTTCAAGTACAACCCCGTGGCCTCGAAGCCGACGGGCGGTCAACCTATGACCGCGCTAGGCATTCCAAACGCGAATACCAGCGACGCTAAAACCAACGGGCTGGGCTCTTTCATCCTGGGGCCGGATCCAATCTCCGGCGAAAACGGCACCGCCAGCAAGGGGGAAGGACTTGTAATTTCAAGCTTCGGTGACGGTCTTGGGATCGCTCGCTGCAACTGCCCTCTCACCGAGAGCGAACAGCAGTTCCAGTTCGTGAACAACTGGACGAAAATTCGCGGGAACCACCAATTCAAGGTGGGCGCAGACATCCGCTATGCCATGAACTTGCGCATTCCCAGCGACAACAACCGGACGGGCGAATACAACTTTAGTCCTGAGGCCACGTCGAATGGTGGAATCGGTGGATTAGACTTCGCATCCTTCCTTTTAGGGGAAGTAACGAACATCCAGCGGTACGCAAACAACCCTGCCGCCGGCGGGTCGCCTGCCGAGCGACAGAAACGCTGGTTCTTCTACGGTCAAGACACTTGGCGAGTCACCTCTAAGTTGACCCTGAATTATGGAGTCCGCTGGGAAATTTACTTCCCGGAGACCGTAAACGGGAAGGGAGCCGGTGGATTTGCCAATATCGTCGACAATGGGGGCCAAGGCGGAATTCGCGTAGGGGGCTACGGCCCTTATGGGTTGAATGGCAACATTAGCAACGATTTTAAGGCCTTCGCACCGCGCCTTGGAATCGCATACCAGCTTACTCCCAAGACGGTAGTCCGCATGGGATACGGCCGGAGCTATGACATCGGCGTGTTTGGCTCCAACTTCGGACACACGGTCACTCAGAATCTTCCCGTGTTGCTGAAACAGAACCTCAAAGCCAGCAATCTCCTGGTGCCGACGTCGGACGACCTGACTCCCGTTTTCATCCTTGACAATGGTCCTCCTGCGCCGAATTTCGGCACGGGAATACCATCCAACGGATTGATTCCGCTCACATCCGATCTATCAGGGACACATATTCGTCCGGTCAAGCAGGTTCTGCCGGCAGTCGACGCATGGAACGTTACGGTGCAACGTCAGGTGACGAATACTGTTTCCGCAGAGGTCTCGTACGTGGGAAGTAAAGGCTCCCACGGCTTCGCCGGCAACGGACCGAACTATGATGTAAATCCAGTTGCGGTCGGGTCGGGTGTGAACCTGGTAGAACTGGATCCCTCAAATCCCGGCCACAATAAACTTAATGGATTCAGTCCTGACTTGAGCCAGAACGCGCGCCGCCCGCTTTGCGGCACGTTCGATCCTATCCTCGGCTGTAGCCGAATCGGTTTCGATCTCGGCAACTACTATGGCAACGACGCATCCAGCAATTACAACGCGTTTGAGGTCAAGGTCGACAAACGCTTCTCTTCAGGCTTGCAACTTCTAAGTCACTACACTTACTCTCACGCCGTTGGATACAACGATAACTACTACGCAATAAGCCACCGCATAGCTCATGGCCCGGCGGATTTCAACCGCAATAGCGTGTTCGTGCTCAATACCGTTTACGAACTGCCTATCGGAAAAGGTAAGAAGTTCATGGGCAACTCCAGCCGGGCGATGGACTACCTCGTGGGCGGATGGGGAATTACCAACACGACCAATTGGAGCAGCGGACTACCATGGACGCCAAGCATCGGCGAATGCGGAAATTTGACCGACGCCGGGCCTTGCCGCCCGAATCTTTCCGGGTCTTTCCACACTGGCGTAGGCTCGCTGGATCCGGTTAATCATAGCCGGACGTTCTTTACGCCGGTGGGGGCGTTAGCTTATCCCCTCGACACTACGCCTGTCGGTACAGATTCATGCTCTCTCGACCGTCCTAAGGCAGGACCGTTTACTCTACCGGCCTGCGGCGCGCTCGGCAATTCAGGACTGAACGTCTTTCACGGCCCGGCGGGATTCTATTCCGATCTGTCTGTGTCAAAGAGTTTCAGAATCACGGAGAGAGCGAGGGCCAAGTTCGTGTTCGATGCTTTCAACGTGTTCAACCACGGGGTCTACGCGTTCAGTGCAAACAACGGGGCTAACAATTGCGTTGATTGCGGTGGCGACGCCGGCAAAATCAAGGGCCTCGAGGGCGGCACCAGCATGCGCGCCCTGCAATTCGCCGTCCGGTTCGATTTCTAGAACGCACCGTCAACCATCTACCGGAGGGAGTCTTTTCAGGCTCCCTCTTTTTTATGCTCGAATGCCATTTGGGTTTCCCTTGCGAGTGATCTCCTGATATTGGTCTCCAAGTCGGCATTGCTCTGCGTCCTGCTCGCTATGCTCTGCTCAGCGCAGGAAGTGAAGCCGCCCCTGCCTTCAGAACCATCCCCCTTCGCGGCAGCCCAACTCCTGCTCCGCAACGGTCATTACGACGAGGCAATCGCTCAACTGCAAAACCTTTCCGCAAGTAAGCCGGTCCCGCGAGGCCTGTCTCGAGAACTGGGCGCGGCCTACTACCAGAAGGGTGACTTCCTGAGGGCCATCGAGTCCCTGAGGACGGCTCTGGCCGAGGATCCCGACGACCGCGAATCCACGCAACTGCTCGGTCTCTCCTACTACCTCTCCGGCCATCCTGTCGATGCGATTCCATTCCTCGAGAAGGTGCAAGCGTGGTTTCCGCGCGCGAACGTCGATGCCAGCTACATTCTCGGCATTTGCTACATCCAGGCGAAGGACTACGAGCACGCCCGCAAAGCTTTCGCGACCATGTACAACGTAGCGCCCGACTCGGCGGCGGCGTACCTTTTTACCGCGCGCAT
>Ga0137409_10000573_pt1 | contig 40612 bp, 33 predicted proteins | sample CZODoug1_16funga_FD_122059 | JGI IMG/M metagenome (GOLD analysis project Ga0137409, IMG submission 122059) | Vadose zone soil fungal communities from Angelo Coast Range Reserve, California, USA - CZODoug1_16fungal (Hybrid Assembly) | ecosystem: Environmental > Terrestrial > Soil > Vadose zone...
TGCCCAGGCGATGGCGTTTTCGCCGGGAACCCGGCGGTGACGGCGCGCGCGCTGTGAAAGCCCGGCTGATCTGGTATCTTGTTGGACTGCTAAAGCGCTCTCTTACGGAGGTAGATGCAATGAAAGTGTCCTCGAAAGTCAGCCTGGCGGCTGGCGTCCTGGCGACTCTCTGGGTCGTGGGTTTTGTGTTCGCGGCGACGCCTGCGGCGCAGGAACAGCCCCGGATGCGTGAGTCGATTGTCGGCAAGAAGGCGGGCGAGTACTTCAAGAACGTCTCGACGAGCACGCTGAAGGAACTGAGCGTGGACGACTTCGTGGCGAGCATGGGGCTCATTTCGGCCAATCTGGGCCTTGACTGCGCGGACTGCCACCCCAACGCCGGCACCGACAAGGCCGATTTCGTGATCGACACGCCGCGTAAAGCGACCACTCGCCGGATGGTGGAGATGGTGGCGACCCTCAATCGCGCCAACTTCGCGGGAGTACAGCGCGTGACATGCTGGACGTGTCATCACGGCCGGATCACCCCCGCGACCACCATCTCGCTCGATGCGTGGTACGACGCTCCCAACATCGAGCTCGATGACGCCGTCCGGCAAGAAGACGGACAGCCGACCGCCGAGCAGATTCTCGACAAATACATCCAGGCGCTTGGCGGCGCCCAGCGGCTGGGCAGCCTCACCAGCTTTGTTTCGACCGGCAATGCCCTGGGCTACGGAGACCTGGGGGGCAATGCGGATTTCACCATGCTGGCGAAGGCGCCGAATCAGCGCGCGACGCTGATCACGTACAAGGACACCCAGCGGCCCGCCAGCATCTGGGCGTTCGATGGCCGCACCGGCTGGATCAAGACGCCGCGGGGACTCCTGGGCGAGTACGAGTTGATCGGAAGCGAGTTGGACGGCGCCAGGCTGGAGGCGCAGTTGTCGTTTCCCGGACAGGTTAAGCAGGCCCTCACCAACTGGCGCGGCCCCGCGACCCGAAGCATTGGCGATCGCGACTTTCTCATCCTTCAGGGCAGCGGCCCCAGAGGCTTTCTCGCCACGTTGTACTTCGACCCCGCATCCGGCCTGCTGTCGCGGATGGTGCGTTATGGCCCGTCGCCGATTGGCCGCATGCCGACGCAGATCGACTACGCCGATTATCGCGAAGTGGGCGGCATCAAGTTCCCGTTTGAAATCAAGTTCCTGTGGCTGGACGGGCGGTACACCGCGAAGCTGAACAAGATAGAGACGAATGTCGCGATTGACGCGACGAAGTTCGGCAGACCGTCCGTGAAATAAATAATGGGCGAGGATTGGGGTCTCCTGAACGCGCGGTTCCGGCCCTTGCGCTGACGTTCGCGCTGCTGGCCGGATGCGGAGATCGACCGCGCGCCACGCGCGCCGACGCGGCCGACGCCGGCCGCGACCAGCCGTGGTTCATCGACGCCGCGCCGCAATCGGGCCTGATCTTCACGCACTTCAACGGCATGTCGGGCGACTTCTATTACCCGGAGATCATGCCGCCCGGCGTCGCGCTGTTCGATTACGACAACGACGGCGACCTGGACGTCTTCATCGTTCAAGGACGGATGCTGGGAGACAAGCCGCTCGGCGCCGCGATGTTTCCGCCGCGCGATCCCTCATCGCTGCGAGGTCGGCTGTTTCGGAACGATTTGGAGATTCACGCCGACGGAACGCGCACGCTCCACTTCACCGACGTGACAGAGCTCAGCGGCATCGACGCGCGCGGATACGGCATGGGGGCGGCCGTCGGTGATTTCGACAACGACGGCTGCGCCGATCTCTACGTCACCAACCTCGGGTCCAACCAGCTGTTCCGGAACAACTGTGACGGCACGTTCACCGACGTCACGAAGGCGAGCGGGACGGCCGGCTCCGGGTGGAGCGTGTCGGCGGCCTTCGTCGATTTCGATCGGGACGGACGGCTGGATCTGTTCGTGGGCCATTACCTCAACTACCGCGTCACCGAAAACATTCAGTGCTTCGGCATGGCGGGCGGGCCCGACTATTGCCCTCCGCACGTCTACACGGCGCAGCCGAGCCGCCTGTATCGCAACAACGGCAACGGCACGTTCACCGACGTGACGGCGGCGGCGGGCATGGCCGGCGAATTCGGCCCGGCGCTCGGCGTCGCGACCGCCGACTTCAACGGCGACGGATGGATCGACATCTACGTGGCGAACGATGGCCAGCCGAACCAGTTGTGGATCAACCAGCGCAACGGGACATTCAAGAACGCGGCGCTGCTGGCGGGTGCGGCGTTGAGCGCCGACGGCGAAGCGAAGTCGAGCATGGGCGTGGACGCCGGCGACTTCGACAACGACGGCGACGAAGATCTGTTCATCACCGAGCTCACCGGTCAGGGTGTCGATCTGTACGTCAACAACGGGTCGGGTGTCTTCGAGGAACAAAGCGCCCGCACCGGCCTTCGCCTGGCCAGCCTGCCGTCGACCGGCTTCGGCACGGCGTGGCTCGACGTCGACAACGACGGCTGGCTCGACCTGCTGACGGTCAACGGGGCGGTCACGCAGAACGTCGGCGCGGTCGCGCGGCACGAAACGTTTTCATTGCAGCAGCGAAAGCAGTTGTTTCGCAACACCGGTCAAGGTCGCTTCGAAGAGGTCACCGAACGCGCAGGCGCGGTCTTCCGGCAGGCGGACGTCAGTCGTGGCGCGGCGTTCGGAGACATCGACAACGACGGCGACATCGACGTCGTGGTCGGCACGGCCAGCGGTCCGTTGCGCCTGTTCGTCAACAACGTCGGCCAGCGGAAACATTGGATCGGCCTGAGGCTCGTCGGGCAGCAGACGCGCCGCGACATGCTCGGCGCGCGCGTGGCGATCGTCCGGTCGGATGGCGTGACGGTCTGGCGTCGCTCGAGATCCGATGGCAGCTATGCATCGGCGAACGATCCCCGCGTGCTCGCAGGTCTCGGCGACTCGTCGACGCCACCAACGGTCCGCGTGCTGTGGCCCGACGGCCGCGCCGAGCAGTGGCGCGGCGTCGCCATCGATCGCTACACGACGTTGCAGCAGGGCAGCGGAACCGCGACGGAGCGAGCCGGCCGATGAGCGGGCGTGCGACACCGATCGCCCTCCTCGCGCTGTCCCTCAGCTGCGGTGGCAGCCGCGAGCCGATGCCGCCCGGGCGGCATGCGTTGCGGCCGGTCGCGCTCCCCGATCTGTCTCGCGCATCCGAGTCGGTGGCGCGTCAGCTGCGCGACGCGCACGTGTCGCTGACGCGGACGCTCGCCGAGGTGAGCCGCACGGACGCCGAGCTCGGTCGCGCGTACGGGCAGATGGCCATGCTGTTGATGGCGGCCGAATACCGCGACGAAGCCGAAGCCTGCTTCCTCGATGCGCAGGGGCTCGCGCCGGACGAGGTCCGCTGGCCGTACTACCTGGGTCACTTGTACAAAGCTCGAGGCGAGACCTTGAAATCGGCGGCGGCGTTCGCGCAGGCGCTGAGACTGCAGCCCGACGATCCGCCGACGCTCGTCTGGCTCGCCAACGCGTACCTGGATCAAGGCCGGCCGGAGGCCGCCGAGCCGCTGCTGAACAAAGTGCTCGCGCAGCAGCCGCGATCCGCTGTCGCGCTGTTCGGCCTGGGCCGCGCGGCCCTGGCGCGATCCGACTACCGGGGCGCGGTGCAGCGTCTGGAGCAGGCGCTCTCGCTCGCTCCGCAGGCGGCGCTCATCCAATATCCGCTGGCGCTGGCGTATCGCGGCGCGGGCGACCTGGACAAAGCGGAAGCGCACATGCGGCAGCGCGGGCCAGGCGAGCTTCGCCCACCTGATCCGCTGATGCTGGAGCTCGATCGCCTGCTGGAGAGCGCCGTCGCCTACGAGGTTCGCGGCGCCAAGGCGCTGGACGATCGCGACTGGAAGGCGGCCGCGGCGTCTTTCCGTAAGGGCATCGAGCTCGCGCCGAACGAACCCTCTCTGCATCACAAGCTGGGCACGGCGTTGTTCATGAGCGGCGATGCCCGCGGCGCCTCCGAGCAATTCGAGGCCGCGTTGCGCCTGTCGCCGACCTTCGCCAAGGCTCACTACAGCCTTGGCGTGATCATGGGCGCCAGCGGCCGTCCTCGGGAGGCGATCCAACATTTATCGGCGGCGGTCCGCGACGACCCGACCTACGCCGAGGCGCGTCTCAGGCTCGGCGATGTCCTGCGTCGAAGCGGGAGAGCCGCGGAGTCGTTGCCGCTCTACGAACAGGCTGAGACACTCGACCCTCGCACTGCCGACGCTCCGCTCGGGTACGCGTTGGCGCTCGTCACGCTACGGCGGTATCAGGACGCGCGCGCCCGCCTGATCGCAGCGATGGACGGCCATCCCGACTACGCGGTGTTCGCCCACACGCTGGTCCGCCTGCTCGCCGCCGCTCCCGACGATCGTGTGCGCGATGGACGCGCCGCGATGACGCTGATGCAGCAGTTGCTCGCCAAGGAACCGCAAACCCCCGAGATCGACGAGGTCATGGCGATGACGCTGGCCGAGCTCGGTCAGTATGGGGAAGCAATCACACGGCAGCGGGAGGCGATGGCTGCCGCCGAGCGCGCCGGCCGTCCGGATCGCGCGCGACAGATGGCCGCGAATCTTGCCTTGTACGAGCGTCATTTGCCCTGCCGCACGCCCTGGACCGATGAAGACGCGCTCATGCCCTGGTAGCGTGGCGATGCGTCGATTTCTGCTCGGCGCCGCGCTCGCCATCGTCCTGGTCACGGCGGTGGGATGCCGCGGCCGCGGCGTCACGTCGCGCGACGCACGCGAGAACGCGTACCGCGCCAACAATCTTGGCGTCGCGCTCCTCGAGCAGTTCAAGTACGACGAAGCGGCGGCCGCATTCCGCCGCGGGCTGGCCATCGATCCTTCGCTCGCCATCGCGCGCGTGAACCTCGGCCTCGCGTTGCTGTACGCCCAGGACCTCGCAGGCGCGGCGCGCGAAGCGTCCGAGGCGGCGCGGCTGCTCCCGTCGACGCCGCAGCCCCCCTACATGCTCGGCCTCATCGCGCGCGCGGAGAACCGTGACGCGGACGCGCTGCGGCTTTTTCTCAGCGTTCAGCAGGTCGACCCCCACGACACCGGCACCAACACCAATCTCGGACAGATCTACCTGCAGCAGCGCCAGTACACGGAGGCCGTGGCCGTGTTGAGGCTCGCCGTGGCCGACGAGCCGTACAACCTGACAGCCGTCTACAACCTCGGTCTCGCGCTGACGCGGAGCGGGCGGACCGATGAGGGTCAGCGGATGCTCGAGCGATCGCAGGCGCTCCGCGCGACCGGTTATGCCGTGACGTTCGGCACCACATACCTGGAACAGGGACGCTACGCGGAAGCAATCCTGTCGACCGGCCTCGAGCCCGAGCTGGTGGATGACAGTATGCCGGACGCGACGTTCACTCCCGTCACGATTGGATCGGCGCCGCGCGCCGCCACGGGTCCGGCGTCGCCGTTCGGCCGCCGGTTCTCGGCCCGCGAGCTGACCCCGGCGGGCGCCAGCGCGCTGGCGGCCGGGCTCGGCGGCTGTGTGACCCTCATCGATGTCGATCGCGACGGCGACCTCGACCTTTTCGTCGCCGCGCCCGGGGGCCAGCGGCTCCTTCGCAACGACCGCGGCGAATGGACGGATGTGACGGCGGCGTCGGGTCTCGAGGACGTGTCGCCGGACGCCGTGCCGATTGGCTGCATCGCCGCCGACTACGACAACGACGGCGTATCCGATCTGTTCGTGCTGCGCTATGGAGCCAGCAGCCTGTATCGCAACGACGGGCGCGGCCGCTTCAGCGACGTGACGGCTGCGGCGGGGCTGCCGCCCTATCCGTTCCTGCCGGGCGCCGCCGCACTGGTCGACGTCGATCACGATGGGGATCTCGACCTCGTCATCGCGGGCCTGGCCGATGTCGCGGCTACTCGCGAACGCGGTGGAGACGCCACGCTGCTGTTTCCAGGCGACTTCGAGCCGGCGCCGGTCCAGCTGCTGCGCAACAACGGAAACGGCACGTTCACCGACATCACGCGCAGCGCGCGCCTCGACCTCCGCACGCATGCGGTCGCCATCGCGCCGACCGATTTCGACAATCGCCGCGATGTCGACCTGCTGATCGTCAACGACGCCGCGCCGCCGATGCTGTTCAAGAACCTGCGTGATGGCACCTTTCGCGACGTGGCGCAGGAAGTCGGGCTCGCCGCCGCCCAGAGGCCGGGCGACACGATCGCGGCAATCGCCGTCGCCGACGTCAACAAGGACGGGTTCCCGGACGTCTTCTTCGCGCGCGCAAGCGGCGGCCTGTTCGCGCTGAGCGACGGCCGCGGCCGCTTCACGCTCATGCCGGCGCCCGACGGCGCGCGGTCGTCGGTCGCGTCGCAATTCATCGACTACGACAACGACGGGCTGCTGGATCTGCTGACGTGGTCATCGGAGGGACCGCGCGTGTTCCGCAATACCGGGCGGCGCTGGAGCGATGTCACCGCAAGCGCCGTGCCCCTGCGCGGCGTCACAACGCCGGCCCGACGCTCGGCCGACATCCTGACGCTGCGCGGCGCCAGGGCGCTCGCGCTCGGCGACGTCGATGGCGACGGCCGCACCGATATGGTGACCGCGCTCGGAGGTGCGGTGACGCTCTGGCGTAACAACGGCGACAGCCGCCGCCATTCGGCGCGCGTCCGGCTCACCGGGACGGTGAGCAACCGCTCGGCGGTCGGCGCGAAGGTGCAGCTGCGCGCCGGAAGCCTGAGCGCGCAACTCGACACGGCCGCCGCGACGCCGCCGGTCGCGCCCGCCGACCTCGTGTTCGGTCTTGGTTCACGCGCGGCCGCCGATGTCGTGCGCGTGTTGTGGCCGTCGGGCATCCTGCAGGCGGAGACGCCGGCGGCGGGCGACGCGTCGCTGCTGACGATCCAGGAGCTGAACCGCAAGCCGTCCTCGTGCCCGTTCCTGTTCACCTGGAACGGACGCCGGTTCGAATTCGTGACCGATTTCATGGGCGGCGGCGAGCTCGGCTACTGGGAACGCCCCGGCGCGCGAAACACGCCTGACCCGATCGAATACGTCCGCATCCGCGGCGACCAGCTCCAGGCCATCGGCGGACGCTATGAGATCCGCGTCACCAACGAGCTCGAGGAGGCGATGTTCCTCGATCGGCTTCAGCTGGTGTCGGTCGCGCATCCGCGGGGCGTCGACGTGTTTCCTAACGAGGGCATGACCGATCCACCCAAGCCGTTCCAGCTCCACGTGGTCACCGATGAACCGGTCCCGCTGCGTGCGTGGGATGATCAGGGCCACGACGTGACCGATCTGATCGCGCGCATCGATCGCCGGTGGCCGGACGACTTCGCGATCGCGCCGTTCCGCGGCTATGCGACTACCCATGCGCTGACGCTGGATCTCGGCCCCGGGACCGACCTGTCAGGGACAGGTCTCCGCACACCGCGCAGAGGAGACCTGTCCCCGACAGTGCTCCTGCTGACCGGGTGGACCGATTACGCGTTCTCCAGCGACAACCTCGCCGCGCACCAGGCCGGCCTGTCGCTGAGCCCTCCGTCCTTGCACATCAAGAACGCCGCCGGACAGTGGCGCACGGCGGTTGCCGACGTGGGCATTCCTGTCGGCCGGCCGCAGACGATCGCCGTCGATCTCGCCGGCCGGCTGCGTCCGGGTGATCGCGAGCTGCGCCTTGTCACGAACATGCGCATCTACTGGGATCAGATTCGCGCGGCGCGCGCTGCTCCTTCACCCCGGCTTCGAGTGACCCGCGTCGACCCAAGCGCCGCGACGCTCCACGCTCGCGGGTTTTCCGCACAGCTTCGCCCGGATGGCCGGGAGCCTCTCGGCTACGACTACCATCGGGTCACCGGGATCTCTCCGTGGAAGGTGATGCCCGGTCTTTACACGCGCGAGGGCGACGTGCGCGAGCTGCTGCTGCGCGCCGACGACATGTTCGTCATCGCCAAGCCCGGCGACGAAATTGCGGTGTCCTTCGACGCAAGCACAGACGCGCCGCTGCCCGATGGCTGGACGCGGACCTTCCTGCTCCTGGCGGACGGCTTCAGCAAGGAGATGGATATCAACTCGGCGAGTCCGGACACGCTGGCGCCCTTGCCGTTCCACGCGATGAGCCAGTATCCGTACGGTCCTGCTGAGCGGTACCCCGACGGTCCGGCTTACTCGGCGTATCGAGCGCGGTACAACACCAGACGCATCGTGAAAATGGTGCCGTCGTTGACCTCCAAATGACTGGGTCTCGATCTGGTTTTATGGAGTCGGCCAGAAATCGGCTCTCCCCGCGTGTCTCTATCCTTGACACCACTGGTGTCTTCCTTTAAAAGCAGGCAGGATGCAGCGAACTGGAATGTCAGACTTCGGGTGTCCTGGACGGTCAGCGAAGGAGGTGGGTCGATGCGCGCGGTCCGCACATGCGGGTTTTTCCTGGCGTCGGTCTTCTTGCTGGCGCGCCTGGCGTCGGCTCAAGGCTCGATCACCGGCACGGTGAAAGATACGTCGGGGGCCGTGCTGCCCGGCGTGACCGTCGAGGCGTCGAGCCCGGCGCTCATCGAAAAAGTACGTTCGGCGGTGACTGACACGTCCGGCCAGTACCGCATCGTGGATCTGCGTCCCGGCACGTACTCGGTGAAAGTCACCTTGCCCGGGTTCACCACAGTCCAGCGCGACGGCGTCGAGCTGACCGGCTCGGCGACGCTCACCATTCCGCTCGAGATGAAGGTCGGCACGGTGCAGGAAACCGTGACCGTCAGCGCGGTGTCGCCGGTCGTCGACCTGCAGAACACGAAGCGCGAGACGGTGATCGGCGCCGACGCCATCCAGTCGCTGCCGGCGACGCGCGCGTACGGCTCGTTGCTCAACGTGATGCCCGGCGTGACGGTCGACAACAACGGCCTGGCCGCGACGCCGACGATGACGTTCTTCAGCGCGCACGGCGGGAGGACCAACGAAGGACGCATGTCGATCAACGGCATGACCGTGGCCGCGGCGTTCAACGGCGGCGGCGTGTCGTCGCTCACCTACGATACGAACAACATCGAAGAAGCCGTCGTCGTGGTGTCGGGCGGCCTCGGCGAGAACGAGACCGGCGGCCCGACCATGAACCTCGTGCCCAAGTCGGGCGGCAACACGTTCTCCGGGCAGGCGTTCTTCAACGCCGCGGGCGACTGGTCGCGCGGCGACAACATCGACGATACGCTGCGGGCACAGGGCATCACGAAGGGTCCGGGCATCAAGAGCTCGTATGACGCGAGCGGATCGCTTGGCGGCCCGATCAAGCGCGACAGACTCTGGTTCTTCGGCAGCTACAGATCCTATTCGACCACCACGGGCGTCTCGGGCATTGGCGCCAACAAGTACGCGGGCGATCCCGCGCACTGGGACTACCTGCGGGACGACAGCCTCGAGCCGCGCCTCATTCAGGGCCGCCACATCTGGTCGGCCCGCGCCACCGCGCAGATCACGCAACGGAACAAGGTGACGTTCTCCCACGAAAGTCAGTCCCGGTGCGAGGGCTCGACGCTGACGACCAGCGGCCAGGGGTGTCGGACGCGCGGCAGCGACTGGATCGCGCTCGGTGCGACCGCGCGGTCGCCGGAGGCGGATACGGGCTATTTCGATTTCCCGTACTGGGTCACGCAGGCGACCTGGACGTCCATGGCGAGCACGAAGCTGCTGCTCGAAGCCGGGTACTCCCGGTTCGCATACCGGCATGCCGGCGGACCCGGCCAGGTGCCGCCCGACGGCATCCTCGACTTGATTCCCGTGACGGAGCAATTGGCGATCGACGGCCATCCGGCCAACTTCGCGTACCGCGGTCTCGGCACGTACCTCAACAACTTCGGCAACCCGAACAGCTGGCGCGCCTCCGCGTCGTACGTCACCGGCGCGCACAACATGAAGGTCGGCTACCAGGGTTCCTATCTTGTCGCGGACTCCGAGTTCGATACCAACGTCTCGCAGCTGGCCTACCGCTTCAGCAACCACGTCCCGAACCAGTTTACGTACCGGCTGCCGCAGTTCCAGACCGCCGATCGGACGAGGGTAACAGCCCTGTATATCCAGGACACATGGACGCGCGAGCGGCTCACCGTCCAGGGCGCTCTCCGTTACGATCAGGCCTCGAGCTTCAGCCCATCCGAGCACAACGGCACGACGCAGACCTCCCGGTTCAACCCGTCGCCGGTCATTCTCGAACGGACCGACGGCGTGAGCTCCTACAAGGACCTCTCGCCGCGTTTCGGCATCGCGTACGACGTCTTCGGCAACGGCAAGACAGCGCTGAAGTTCAATTTCGGCCGCTACCTGGGGCCGGCGACGAACGACACGATCTACACCCAGAACAACCCGGCGAACCGCATCGTGGGTTACAACCTTACCGCGATCAACCGGGCCTGGACCGACACCAACGGCAACTACATCGTCGATTGCGACATTCTCAACCCGAATCTGCAGGTGGTGCCGGGCGGCGACACGTGCGGCGCGCTGACGGGCAACTTGCTGAACTTCGGCCGCCCGGGGACCTCGACGCGAGTGAATCCCGCCCTGTTGAACGGCTGGAACATCCGCCCGCGGGACTCGCAGTGGGGCATCAATCTCCAGCAGGAACTTGTACCCCGCGTGTCGCTCGACGTCGGATACAACCGGCGGTGGTGGGACAACTTTACGATCACGGACAACCTGGCCGTTGGACCGTCGGACTACGACAAGTGGGTGATCAACGCGCCGAGAGACTCGAGGCTTCCCGGCGGCGGCGGCTACCCGATCCCGGTCTACACGCTGACGGCCGCAGCGGGGGCGCGGCCCGCGGACAACTACGTGACGTTTGAAACAGACTACGGCCCTGCGCGCATCAACTACTGGCACGGCGTCGATGTGACCGTGAACGCGCGTCTCAGCGGAAACACCAGACTGCAGTTCGGCACGACGACGGGGCGCGCGATCAATGACACCTGCGCGACGATTGTGCTCGTCGACAGCCCGGACCCGCGGAATTGCCGCTCCGTGGATCCGGTCGAGACGACGCTTCGAGGCCTGGCGTCGTACACCATTCCCAGGGTGGATGTGCAGGTCAGCGCGACGATGCGCTCGCAGCCGCCGAGGATCTTCGCGACGAACAATCCCACGATTTTCGTTGGCATCCAGCCGCTGATGAACCCGAGCGACGCGAACTACAATGTGCCGAACACCGTCGTGCAGAGCCTGCTCGGGCGCCTCCCGCCGGGCGGAGTCCCCAACGGCACGACGCAGATCACGCTGGTCGACAACGCGACCAAGATCATTGCCGACAATCGGCGGACGCAGGTCGACATGCGGTTCGCAAAGATCATCCGCCTCGGCGGCGGCCGGCGCGCCGACGTCGGCGTCGACCTCCAGAACCTGCTCAACACGAATTACGGAACCGTTTTTGAGTCCCAGTACGACTACGTCGCGCCAAACGGCGGGACGTGGCTCAACCCGACGACGATTCTCGGGCCTCGGTTCGTGCGGCTCAACGTGACGTTCAACTTCTAGCGCGCGATTGCGCGAAGCCGGCCCGCAGGGCGATGCCGGTTGGACAGCGAAGGAGGGTGGGCCGATGCGTGTCGTCCGCAGTTGCGGGTTGCTTCTGGCGTTGGTCCTGCTGGTGCCACGCTTCGCGTCGGCCCAGGCGTCGATCACAGGCACGGTGAAAGATCCCTCGGGCGCGGTGCTGCCGGGAGTCACCGTCGAAGCCGCGAGCCCGGCCCTGATCGAGAAAGTCCGCACGGCCGTCACCGACGGAACCGGGCAGTACCGGATCGTCGACCTGCGCGCCGGCACCTACACCGTGACGTTCACGCTGAGCGGGTTCAACACCTACAAACGCGAAGGCATCGAGCTGACCGGCTCGTTCACCGCATCGGTGAACGCGGATCTCAAAGTGGGTGCGCTCGCGGAATCGGTCACCGTCACCGGCGAAAGTCCGGTTGTCGACACCCAAAGCACCCGCCGTCAAACGGTCTTGAGCAATGACATCATCAATGCGATTCCTGCCGCGCGGGCGTATGCCGGTCTGATGATGCTCGTTGCGGGGACTACGACCCAGGCCGGCGGCAACCTCGATATTCAAGTGACCCCCGGGATGCTGGTGTTCGGCGGCGCGGGCGGCCGGAACAACGAGGCGCGCCTCCAGGTGGATGGCCTGAACACGGGCGCGGCGTTCAACGGCGCCGGCGTGTCGAGCTACGTGCCGGACATCGGGAACGCTCAGGAAATCGCCACGACCTCTTCCGGCGGTCTGGGCGAATCGGAAGTCGGGGGACCGACCTTCAGCATCGTGCCGAAGACCGGCGGCAACACCGTGAAGGGCTCGGTCTATCAGTCCAATGTGACGAGCGGAATGGTCGGCAACAACTACACGCAGGATCTGATCGCCCGTGGCCTGACCACGCCCGGCAAGCTGTTCAAGCTGTGGGATACGAACATCGGCATCGGCGGCCCGATCGTAAAGGACAAGATCTGGTTCTTCGGGCAGTTCCGCGACGAAGGCAGTCACCGTACGATTCCCGGCATGTTCGCCAACGCCAATGCCGGTGACCCGACCAGGCGCACCTACGTGGCCGACCTGGCGCGTCCCGCCGTCGCGGCCGGCAGCTGGCGGAACGGCGCGCTGCGTCTGACGGCGCAGGCGACGCCACGCAACAAGTTCAGCATCTTCTGGGACGAGCAGCACCCGTGTAACGGGGCCGCGTACCCAGGCTTCGACGGCGGATGCCGGCAGTCGGGCGCCAACGAAATCATCTGCGGCGCACCGGGCGCGTCCAATCCGCCGTGCAACGCCACGACCGCTCCCGAGACCGGCACTTACATCAGCCCGTACGGCCAGCGCGTGCAGCAGGCCACGTGGACGTCCACCGTGAGCAGCAAGCTCCTTCTCGAGGCCGGCGTCGGGACGTATCTCAGCCACTGGGGCGGCTGGGAGATGCCCGGGAATCCGACGCGCGACATCGTCCGGGTCGTCGAGCAGTGTGCGCGCGGCTGCGCCGATAACGGCAATATCGCCGGCCTGACGTACCGCTCGTCGAACTGGTCCCCTGACTGGCAGGGGACGCACGGCTGGCGTGCATCGGCGAGCTACGTCACCGGGGCGCACAGCATGAAGGTTGGCTATCAGGGCGGCTATCTGGTCGACAACCGGAAGAACTTCACGAACACTACATTTCTCCAGTACCGGACGCAGAACGGCGTCCCGGACCAGCTGACCGAGACCATCAACGCCTTCCCGCAACAGAATCGCACGCGCTACGACGCGTGGTACGGGCAGGAAATGTGGACGACGGGCCGCTTTACGTTCCAGGGTGCCCTGCGTTTCGACCATGCGTGGAGCTGGTTCCCTGAAGCGCAAATCGGGCCGGTGCGGTTCCTGCCGACGCCGACGACCTTCCCCGAGACCAAGGGCGTGGACAGCTACAAGGATCTCACGCCGCGCGGGGGTGTGGCCTGGGACGTGCTGGGGAACGGCAAGACCTCGATCAAAATCAACATCGGCAAGTATCTCGAGGCGGCGCAGAACGATCAGAACTACATCGGCAGCCGGCCGACCGGTCGCGTTCGGACGACGACGACGCGCACGTGGACCGACTCCAATAACAATTTCGTGCCCGACTGCGATCTCCTGAATCCGCTCGCGCAAAACCTCACGGCCAGCGGCGGCGATGTGTGCGCGCAGATCAGCGATCTCTCGTTTGGAAAAGCCGTGTTCGACACGACTCAGGACCCGGCGATCCTCAACGGTTGGGGCGTCCGCCCGTCCGACTGGGGTTTCGGCGCGAGCGTGCAGCAGGAAATCCTGCCTCGAGTGTCGATCGAAGTCGGCTACTCCCGCCGGTGGCTCAACAACTTCGTCGTGACCGACAATCGCGCGCAGGGGCTGGCGGACTTCGGAAGCTTCAGCGTCGTTGCGCCTTCGGATCCGCGGCTCCCCGGCGGGGGTGGACAAACGATCGCGGGGCTTTTCGACCCGAACCAGAACGTGGCTTCGTTGACGGATAACTTCATCACCCTCGCCAACAACTACGGCAATCAGTACAGCCATTTCGACGGGATGCTCGTCAACCTCAGCGCGCGTCCGCGGCCCGGGTTGACGTTCCAGGGCGGCATCAACACCGGACGAACCGCGAGCGATTCGTGCGAGGTTCGTGCGCAGCTGCCCGAGATGAACGCGACATCGACCGTGTTCGGAAACGGCGCCGCTCTCGCAGCGGGTGCCGCGCCGACGGTGGCGACGATCAACAGAACGAATCCGTGGTGTCACGTCAATTCCGGGCTCGTCACGCGTCTCACGGGTCTCGGCTCGTGGCTGATTCCGAAGGTCGACGTCCAGGTCGCCGGCACGTTCCGCAGCGATCAGGGCGGCGCGCTTGCGGCGCTCTATTCGGTGCCGAACAGCGCCATCCAGCCGATCCTGGGCCGGGCGCTCTCGAATGCCGCGCCGAACGTGACGGTGAATCTGGTCGAGCCCGGCACGCTGTACGGCGATCGCGTCAACGAGATCGACATCCGCTTCGCGAAGATTGTGCGGTTCGGCAGGACGCGGACCAACGTCGGCGTCGATGTGTACAACCTCATCAACACCTCACCGATCCTGACCTACAACCAGAACTTCGTGCCGAATGGGAATTGGCTGGTGCCGACCTCGGTGCTGCAGCCGCGCTTTCTCAAGTTCAGCGCGACGTTCGACTTCTAGCGGGATCACGTGAGCACGAGATCACGTTTAACCGCGGAGATCGCAGAGCACAAGATCACGTTTAATCGCGGAGATCGCAGAGCACGCAGAGGGATTGTTCTCTGCGATCTCGGCGCTCTCTGCGGTTAGACGTACGTGATTAACCGCAGGGACTGCGGAACACGGAGAGGAATTGTTCTCTGCGATCTCGGCGCTCTCTGCGGTTAGACGTACGTGATTAACCGCAGGGACTGCGGAGCACGGAGAGGAATTGTTCTCTGCGTTCTCCGCGCTCTCTGCGGTTAAACGTACGTGGTTAGCCGTCAGCGCGCCTGCTCGGTCTCGAGCAGGCGCATGCTGTCCGGCGGGTAGCGCGCTCCCGCGGCGGTGCCGATCGGAAAGGCTTCGTCCAGCATCGCGACGTCGGCCGGCGTCAGCGCGATGTCCGCGGCGGCGATGTTCTCTTCGACGTAGCGCCGCCGTTTCGTCCCCGGAATCGGCACAAGGTCCCGACCCTTCGCCAGCAGCCACGCCAGCGCCAGTTGTGGCGTCGAACAGTTCTTCGACCGCGCGAGCGCCTCGAGCTCGTCGACCAGCGCGCGGTTCTTCTCGAGATTCTCCTTCTGAAATCGCGGGAGCTGCCGCCGCACGTCGTTCGATGCGAGCCGGTCGGCGTCCGTGACCGTACCGGTCAGGAAGCCGCGGCCGAGCGGGCTGAACGCCACGAAGCCGATGCCGAGCTCGCGGCAGACGGGAAAGACCGTCCGTTCCGGCTCGCGGGTCCACAACGAATACTCGCTTTGCAGCGCCGCGATCGGATGCGTCCTGTGCGCGCGGCGAATGCTGTCGGGGCCGGCTTCCGACAGGCCAAGGAAGCGCACGTGGCCCGCGCGCACGAGCTCGCCCATGGCCCCCACGGTCTCTTCGACCGCGACTGCCGGATCGATCCGGTGGAGATAGTACAAATCGATGACCTCGACCCCGAGGCGCCGCAGGCTGGCCTCGCACGACGCCTTCACGCGCTCGGGTCTCGCGTCCACGTCCGTCGCCGTGCCGCCGCCCGGGTTGGGAACCAGGCCGAACTTCGTGGCCAGCACGACTTCGCCTCGGCGTTCGCGAATGGCTCGACCGACGAGCGTCTCGTTCGCGCCTTTGCCGTAGGCGTCCGCGGTATCGAGCAGGCTGAGGCCAAGGTCGAGCGCGCGCTGGATCGTGCGGATCGATTCTTCGTCGTCGACCGCGCCGTAGCTCTGGGACATGCCCATGCAGCCGAGACCGATCGCTGACACCTCGAGGCCGTCCGTCAGCTCGCGTGAATGCATGCCGCGTAAGATACCATCCCTTTCGCCCGGTAGTGAGTCAGCGCTGTTTCCGACTCGGCGCGGCTCCGAGTCTTTGTGTCTCCGTGGCAAATGTCTTCGTGACGTCTTCGTGTTTTCGTGTCTTCGTGGTTGCCTTTCATCGGTCGGTTGACACGTCGCAGCGTGACATCCTGGCGACTTGCGAGCTCTGCGTTCGATCCGGTCGTGGCGTTGTTCTACGTCAAGGCCTGTTGGGTTGCGGCCGACAGGCTGTGCGGCTTGAAAGACCGCCTTCCCCTGACGACCGTGACCTCGAACGGTCACGCACGCCCGCGAGGAGATTGGCTGTAGAATTCGCGCCTATGAGGCTGCTGAACGGACACTCTTTGTTGTGCGCCGTCGGAGTGGTCACGCTCGCGTCGGTGCCGAGCGCGCAGGACCACGGCTACACGCCGGCGGACGTCGAGAGCGGTACGCGGCTCTACCAGGCCAGTTGCGCGGGGTGTCACGGCCCGAATGGAGATGGCATCCCGGGCATCGATCTGGCGCGCGGTCAGTTCCGTCGGGCGACGTCCGACACGGAGCTCATCGCCATCATCCGTGCGGGCATCCCGGGGACGACGATGCCGCCGAGCGGGTTCGCCGAAGCACAGGCGGCGACGATCGTGGCGTACCTGCGGAGCATGGCTCCATCGGCCGCGCGCACGCGGTCCGAGGGCGATGCAGCGATCGCTGCGGCCGGAACCGCCCGCGGCTGGGCCCTGTTCACCAGCAAGGGACAGTGCGCCGGCTGCCACCGTGTGAACGGCGTCGGCCCGCGCGTCGCGCCGGACCTCAGCGAGGTCGGCGCCATCAGGGCGGCCCCCGAGCTCCGGCAGAAGCTGCTCGATCCGAGCGTGCTCATGCGCCCGGGCAATCGCTTCATCGAGGCGGTGACGCGTGACGGCGCCCGAATCACCGGCAGACTGCTCAATCAGGACAGCTTCTCGATTCAGCTGATCGACTCCAGCGAGCGGCTCCTGTCGCTGCCGAAGTCGAGCCTGCGGGAATTCGCTTTCATGAGGACGTCGCCGATGCCGGCGTATCGCGACAAGCTCACCTCTGACGAAATCGGCGATCTCGTCAGCTACCTCGTCTCGTTGAAAGGAATCCGTCCATGACGTTCCGCCGCAGGATGATCGGCGCCCTCTTCGTCCTGATCCTGTCAGCCGCTGCGACGGCGCAGCAGCCGGTGCCGTTCGAACGGATTGTTCGCGCCGACCGCGAGCCGCACAACTGGCTCACATACTCCGGCGGGTTGTTCAGCCAGCGATACAGCACCCTCGCGCAGGTGACCCCCGCCAACGTGAAGAGCCTCGAGCTGAGTTGGGTGTTTCAGACGCGGGGGCCGGCCGAGCCGACCGAAAAATTCGAAGCGACTCCCCTGGTCGTCGACGGCGTCATGTACACCGTGCTCGCCCCGAACCACGTCGTGGCGCTCGATGCCGCCACCGGACGCGTCTTCTGGATGTACTCGCCGACGATCTCGCCGCTCGCGCGCGTCTGCTGCGGCCGCGTGAACCGGGGTCTCGCGATTCTGGGCGACACGCTGTTCATGGGAACGATCGACGGGCACCTGATTGCCATCGACGCGAAGAACGGCAAGGCCGTGTGGGACGTGGCGCTGTCGAAGCCGGAGCTGGGGTATTCCCTCACGATGGCGCCGCTCATCGTCAAAGACAAAGTGATCATGGGACCCGCGGGCGGCGAGTACGGCATTCGCGGCTTCATCGCCGCGTTCGATGCGAAGACCGGCAGGGAAGCCTGGCGATTCAACACCGTGCCCGCGCCGGGCGAGCCGGGCCACGACACGTGGCCGGCTGGAAGCGACGCGTGGGAGCGTGGCGGCGGATCGATCTGGGTGACCGGCTCGTACGATCCCGTCCTGAACCTGATGTACTTCGGCACGGGCAATCCCGGGCCGGACTGGAACGCCGATCCGCGGCCGGGCGACAACCTGTACACCGATTCGGTGGTCGCGCTCGATCCCGACACGGGCAAGCTGGCGTGGCACTATCAGTTCACCCCGCATGACGAGTTCGACTACGACTCGACGCAGGTGCCGGTGCTCGCCGACATGGAGTGGCGCGGCCGCAACCGCAAGGTCATGTTGTGGGCGAATCGGAACGGCTTCTGGTACGTGCTCGATCGCACGAACGGAGAATTCCTGCAGGGCAAACCGTTCGTCCGGGTGAACTGGGCGGAAGGCATCGACGCGAAAGGTGTGCCCAAGCGCGTGCTGAACGCGTCGACCGAAGGGACGCTCGTGTACCCGAACAATCAGGGCGCCACGAACTGGTACTCGCCGTCGTACAGCCCACGCACCGGACTGTTCTACATTCCCAGCTGGATGGACACCTCGTCCACTTACACGAAGGGGCCGGCCGAGTATCGTCCCGGCAATCAATACGTCGGGCGCTTCCCGACCATGCCGGTGCCGCCCCTGCGAACGGGCCCGGGCGCCGTCAATCAGCGCCTGCCCGAAGAAGCCTGGGGCGCGATTCAGGCATTCGATCCGAAGTCCGGCGAGTTGAAGTGGCAGTTCAAGATGAGCGACGTCACCGACAGCGGCGTGCTGGCCACGGCGTCGGATCTGGTCTTCGCCGGGGGACGCGAAGGATATTTCTTTGCGCTCGATGCGCGGACCGGAGAGCTGCTGTGGAAGAGCAGCGTGGGGGGACAGGTGTCGGCCGCGCCGATCACCTACGGCGTGGCCGGCCGGCAATACGTGGCGATTGCCGCGGGCAGCGCACTGTTCGTCTACGCGCTGCGGCAATAGACGACGCGCTCGGCCCGTCCTTCGGGCCAGCACCGATCGATCGCGCGAGTTCGAGTCACGGTTTCCGCCCAACACACGCCGGCGAGCCGAGATGTCTTCTTTGCCGGCGGCAAGCATACGGGCCAGACGAGCAACGACGTGAGAAACTGGTCGTCGCCGCGTTGCTGCAGAAATGGCTCGTCGGACACGTCAAGCAAGAGGTGCTGCCGGAATGAGTCAGCGAACGGCGTCATCCAGGGCCGGACGCCGAGCATGTTGACGCTCGTGGAGCCGGATTATCTGGTATAAAACACGGCATGCGGCGGCGTGATTTTCTGACGGGCGTCGCGGCGGTGGGCACGGCCGCAGTGGTTCGCGCGCAGCCGCCTGCGGCGGTTGCGCGGAAGGGCCGCGTGAGACAGGCGCTCATGCGTGTCAACTTCGGTGCCGGCTCGAAGCTGACCTTCGACGACATGTGCCGCGAGGCGGCGCGCGCCGGCTTTCAGGGCTTCGACCTCGTCGGGCCGCAGGACTGGCCGACGCTGAAAAAATACGGGCTGGTCTGCACGATGGCACCGGCCATGGGCGTGACGATCCGCGATGGCCTGATTCGGCCCGAGCTGCACGACGCGATCGAGAAGTCGATGCGCGACGAGATCGACCTCTGCGCCGCGAACGGATGGCCGAACATCATCACGGTCGGCGGCGAGCGGCGCGGCATCGGCTACGAGGATGGGAAGGCGCACTGCACCGCGCTGCTCAACCGCATCAAGGCGCACGCCGAAGACAAAGGCGTGACGATCTGCATCGAGGTCGTCAACAGCAAGTACACCGACCCCGAGTTCGGCCGCGCCGACGCGATCTTCGATCATCTCGAGTGGGGCGCCGACGTCTGCAGGCGCGTGGGCTCGCCGCGGGTGAAGATCCTCTTCGACATCTACCACGTGCAGATCATGGACGGCGATGTCTGCGCCAACATCCGCAAGTACTACCCGCTCATCGCGCATTTCCACGCGGCGGGCGTCCCGGGCCGGCACGAGCCCGACGCCACGCAGGAGCTCAACTATCGGTTCGTCGCGAACACGATCGCCGATCTCGGGTTCGCCGGCTACATCGCGCACGAGTACCGGCCGTCGCCCGGTCGCGATCCGGTCGAAAACCTGCGACGCGTGCTGGAGATCATGGACATATGACGCTCAAAATCGGCTTTGTCGCCTGTGCGATGTCCTGTGCGTCGCTGGCGTCTGCGCAAACCTGGGCTCCGCCGCGAACGCCCGACGGCCGTCCGGATCTGCAGGGCATCTGGACCAATGCGACCATCACGCCGCTGGAACGCTCGAGAGACCTCGGCGCGAAGGAATTCTTCACTGAAGAGGAGGCGGCGCCGTACCGGAAGCGCGCGCTCGTGCCGTCGGCGGTGGCCGAACGCAGTGGCACCGAGGCGCATTACGAGTTCACCCAGTTCGGCCTCGACAGGACGCAGGCGCAGGTCGCCTTCAGCTTGCGAACATCGCTGATTGTGGGGCCCGAGGGCCGCGTGCCGCCTCTGACGCCGGAGGCGCAGCAGCGAATCGCCGAGCGTGCGGCGGCGGCGAAAGGCCATGAGTTCGACGGGCCGGAGAACCGCGGCATTCAGGAGAACTGCATCGTGTGGGGGAACGAAGGGCCGCCGATGATGCCGCCGGGCTACAACAGCTACCTCCAGATCGTGCAGGCTCCAGGGTATGTGGCGATCCTGCAGGAAATGATTCACGACGTGCGCATCATTCCCCTGGACGGCCGTCCGCACCTCCCGCAGACCGTTCGCGGGTGGCTCGGGGACTCGCGAGGGCGGTGGGAGGGCGACACGCTGGTCGTCGACACCACGAATTTCACCGAGAAGACGAACTTCCGGGGATCCCGCGAGAATCTGCACGTGGTCGAGCGCTTCACGCGGGTCGACGACAACACCATCCGCTACGAGTTCACCGCCGACGATCCGACGACGTGGACGAAACCGTGGTCGGCGGAGCTGCCGCTGGCAAAAGACAAGGGCCCGATCTACGAATACGCGTGTCACGAGGCGAACTACGGAATCGCGAACAACCTCAAAGGCGCTCGCGCCGTCGAGAAGACGGAAGCCGCGAAGACAGAGAAGAAGCAACCGGAGTAGGAGCGACGCCATGCATGTCAGGCTCTCGATCGGAATCGTGCTCGCTCTGCTGGTGGCCGCCGCGCCGGCGCTGGCGCATCACGCCTTCGGTGCCGAGTTCGACACCGCCAGACCGATCGCGCTGCGCGGAACGGTCACGATGATGGAATGGGTCAATCCCCACTCGTGGATCCACATCGACGTGAAAGGCCCTGACGGCACGCCGGTGAATTGGATGATCGAAGGCGGCAGTCCGAACTCGCTCATGAGGCTGGGTTTCACGAAGAACGCGCTGCTACCCGGCATGGAGATCGTCGTCGACGGATACCAGGCCAAGGACGGAACCAACAAGGGTGTCGGCAGGTCCCTCACCTTCGTCGATGGCCGGAAGTTGTTTCTGAGCGACATGGTGCCCGGACAGGAAACGCCCAAGAGGTGAGGAGCCTTCGATGCCGGGATGGTATACTGCGCGGCTTGGCGCCCGCCTCGGAGCGTCGCGGTCCTGTCTTCTTCAAGTAAAGGAGCTCTCCCAATGGCTACGGACTTCTTCATCGGTGAGTCGCTGGTCGGTGATGGAAACGAGATCGCGCATATCGATCTGATCATCGGATCGAAGTCGGGACCGGCCGGCGCGGCCTTCACCCACGCACTCTCGAATCAGAAGGACGGCTTCAGCACGCTCCTTGCGGTCGTGACGCCGAATCTGCCCGCGAAACCCGACACGCTCCTCTTCAACAAGGTCACGATCAAGGGCGCGGCGCAGGCGGTGCAGATGTTCGGGCCGGCGCAGGCCGCCGTGGCGCGCGCGGTGGTCGACTCGGTCGAGAGCGGCGTCATCCCGCGCGACAAGGCGGATGACTACTGCATCCTGGTCGGCGTCTTCATCCACTGGGACGCCAAGGACGACCAGAAGATCTACGACTTCAACTATCAGGCGACCAAGGAGTCGATCCAGCGGGCGCTCGCCCACAAACCGAACGTGAACGAGGTAATTGCCGCGGCCAAGACGGCCAAGCATCCGTTCGCGAGCGACGCCGAAGCGAAGCACGGTCAGCAGATGAAGGTATGACAGCGCGCCGTGCGCAAACTGCTCCTGCAACTGGACAGCGCTCCACACCCGAGCGTCTTCGACCGCATCGTCGCGTTTGACGGCGGCGCGGACGAAGTCATGAGCTACGGCGGCGTGACCGCGGATGCCGTCCGCGACCTGGTGCATGGCGCGATCTTCACGCGCGGACCGAAAGAGCTGCACAACACCGCCATCTTCATCGGCGGGACCGACATGGCGGCGGGCGAGCGGCTCCTGGCCGCGGTGCGCGGGGCGTTCTTCGGTCCTCTGCGCGTCTCGGTCATGCTCGACTCGAACGGATCGAACACGACGGCGGTCGCCGCGGTCGCGAAGCTTCAGCAGGCGGTCGGCAACATCCAGGATCGCCGCGCGGTGATCACGGCGGGCACCGGACCCGTGGGTCAGCGCGCCGCCGGCCTGCTCGCGCAGGCGGGCGCCGAGGTCGTCGTGACGTCCCGGCGGCCGGAGGCGGGCGCCCGGGCCGTCGATGCGATCCGGCAGCGGTTCGGCGCCACGGTACGCGCCGTCACGATGCCTGACAGCTCGCATGCGGCCGCCGGTCTCGAGGGCGCAGCGCTGCTCCTCAACGCCGGCCTCGCCGGCGTCCGACTCGTCCCGCGCGATGCCTGGGTGGGGCGCGCCGGCTTGCGCGTGGCCGCCGACCTCAACGCGGTTCCGCCGCTCGGCGTGGACGGCATCGAGGTCACCGACAACGGCGCGGAGCGGAACGGCGTGACGGTGTTCGGCGCCCTCGGCGTCGGCAACCTGAAAATGAAGATCCACAAGGCGTGCATCGCCCGTCTGTTCGAGCGCACCGATCTCGTGCTCGACGCCGAGACGATCGCCGACGTTGGGCGGAGCCTCAGTAATTAGGAATTTGGAATTTGGAATTTGGAATTCTGGCCACGCATTCCAAATTCCTAATTCCAAATTCTTAATTGCGCGTTTCTCAGCCATGCCCCGCGTGATCGGAATCGATCCGGGAACCCTGAGCGTCGATCTCTGCGGACTGGACGCCGGGACGGTCTTCCTCGATCGAACGCTGCCCACGGCAGAGGCCTTCGCTGATCCGTCGGCGATCGTGTCGATGCTGGACGATGCGCACCGGGCTGCGCCGCTCGACCTGGTGGCCGGACCATCGGGGTACGGCCTGCCGCTCACGGCAGCCGGGGATCTCACGGACGCGGATCTCCTGCTGGCGTACCTGGCGGTGAAGGGAGAGGCCGGTGGAATCGGCGGGCTGCGGACGCTCATGCGCGCGCTCGCGCAGTCTTCGTTGCCCATCGTGCTCACGCCGGGCGTCGTGCATCTTGCGTCGGTGCCGGCGCACCGGAAAGTGAACCGCGTCGACATGGGGACGGCGGACAAAGTCTGCGCCGCCGCGCTCGCCGTGCACGATCAGGCGGCGCGCCGTGGATGCGCCGAGCGGGAGGTGTCGCTCATCCTGCTCGAGCTGGGCGGTGCGTTCACGGCGGCGATCGGCGTCGAGGACGGACGCATCGTGGACGGAATCGGGGGGACGTCCGGACCGCTCGGCGTGCGCGCCGCGGGCGCGCTCGACGGGGAAGTGGCGTACCTCGCCGGCTCGATCTCGAAAAGCTTTCTCTTCGGCGGCGGCGCCGCGACGGTCGCCGGCACGCCGGATGCGCCGGCCGAATCGCTGGCGGTGCCTGGCACGCCGCGCGTGCGTTTGGCCTGGGAGGCGTACGTCGAGGGTGCGGTGAAGGCGGTAGCGGCACTCGCCATGACCGCGCCGCGCGCCTCCGAGGTGCTGCTTTCGGGCCGGCTGGCGAGCGTCCACGGCGTGCGCGACGAGCTCGCACGACGACTCTCCGCGGCGCTCCCGCACCTGTCGGTGCGGGCGATTACAGGTTTCGCGACCGTCGCCAAGCACGCCGCCCAGGGCGCGGCGCTGATTGCGGACGGCCTCGCCGGCGGCCGCTCGTCCTCGCTCGTCGAGGCGCTGGGCATCCGTGAGGCAAGCGGGACGGTGCTCGATCATCTGTACGTGATCTCTCCGGCCGCTGCGCGAGCGCGCCTCGGACTCGCATGAGAACGTCAATCCCAACAGGCGCCTGGCTTGGCGCATCCCGAAAAAGGGGCACGGCCCCTTTTTGATGATCGTGTGGCCGAAAAAGGGCCGTACCCCTTTTTCGCACGTCAACGCAAGCGCCTTCCGGGATTCGTCGAATGAAACGCGTCCTGATCGCAGGCGTCTCCACGAGAGCGGCAGCCGAATCAGCGGCGCGCTCGGGCTTCGCGGTCACGGCCATCGACGCGTTTGCCGATCTGGATCAGCATCCGTCGGTGCAGGCGCTCTCGCTGGAAGGCACGTTTTCCCCTGACGCCGCGTCGCGCCTCGCCGGGACGATCGAGTGCGAGGCGGTCGCGTACGTTTCAAATTACGAGAATCATCCCGGCGCCGTCCTCCAGCTGGCCCAGGGCCGCGCGCTGTGGGGCAACACGCCTGAAGTCCTTCAGCGTGTGCGCGATCCGTTGCTCCTGTCGCAAGCGCTGCGCCGGCGCGGTCTCGCCGCGCCCGCCGTCGACGTCGAACGTGTCGCACCTGTCGAATCTGTCGAATCCCGAATCCCGAATCCCGAATCCCGACAGGGTCGCGATCTCCAGTGGCTCGTGAAACCACGAGCGTCCGGCGGCGGCCATCGCGTGCGGCGCTGGCGTAACGAGACGCGCGTGCCGCGCGGCTGCTACCTGCAGGAATTCATCGAGGGTGCGCCCGGATCGGTCGTCTTCGTGGCGGCCGGCGGCCGTGCCGTGGCGCTTGGTGTGTCTCGTCAATTGATCGGCGAGGAATCGTTCGGCGCGTCGGGATACCGCTACTGCGGGAACATCCTTCTGGCGGCGGGCAGAGACGATGACCTCGTGGACGGCGCGTGCGCCGTGGCCGCCGCGGTCTGCGAGGAGTTCAGCCTTGTGGGCGTGAACGGCATCGACTTCGTCGCGACGCGTGGCATCCCGTATGCGATCGAAGTGAATCCGCGCTGGTGTGCCTCGATGGAGCTGGTGGAGCGCGCGTTCGGTCTGTCGGTGTTCGGCGCTCACGCAGCCGCGTGCCGCGACGGCGTGCTGCCGGATTTCGATCTCCGGCGGTCGCGACGGGTGGACGCTGTCGGGAAGGCGGTGGTCTTCGCGCGTCATGATGTCACGGTCGGCGACACGCGCGCGTGGCTCGCGGACGCCGACGTCCGTGACGTGCCGCACTCCGGCGCGCGAATCCGCGCGGGCCGGCCCGTGTGCACGGTCTTCGCGAACGCGCGCGATGAGACCGAATGTCACGCGTCGCTCGTGCGGCGCGCGGCGCGCGTCTACGCGCAGCTCACCCGTATCGGTCATCCCGGCATGTTATGATCGCGACCTCGAAAAACGCCCGGGGCAACAGCCGGGCGCAGGACGGTATCCGATTGGAACATAAGCGCTTCATCATGAACGCGGGCCGCACGACCAGGCAGGGCCAGCAGATCAACATCGGCAAGGACTCCGCCGAGTATCAGGCGACGGTCAGCACCGTCACCATGCATCCCGACGACATGAAAGCGGCCGGGATTCAACCGGGCGGCAGCGTGAGAGTGCGATCGATCCACGGCGAGGTCACGTTCACGTGCGTGGAAGGGAAGGTTCCAGCGGGCATGATCTTCGTCCCGTACGGACCGCCCACGTGCCACCTGATGGGTCAGTCCACTGATGGAACCGGAATGCCCACGTCGAAGGGCTGGGAAGTTGAAGTTGAGCCGATCGCGTAACACCAGGATTCGCCGAGCGGCGAATCAATCGAACGCGCCGCGTCCGCCGACGTCCGACGCCGCGGACGTTCCGGCGTGGGAAATGATCGAAGCCGGGCGCTACATGCCGCGCCGCATTCGTGGGAGCTACCCTGGCCGGGAGCTCGGTTGAACGTTCGTGATTCCGCCCGGTCAGGGGCGAACGAAGTGAATCTCACGGTCGTAAAAAGCGCCACGTGCACGTTCTGCGGGTGCGTGTGCGACGACATCGAGCTGCACGCCGATGGCGAACGCATCGTCAAGGCGAAGAATGCCTGCAGCCTCGGCGACGCATGGTTCAAGCATCACACGGCGGAACACGCGTATCCGGACGCGCTCATCGACGGCGAGCCGGCCACGCTCGACGCCGCCGTCCGGGCCGCGGCCGACTACCTGTACGAAGCCAACATGCCGTTGGTCTACGGCCTCAGCAACATCACGTGCGAGGCGCAGCGGGAAGCGGTGGCGCTGGCGGAGTCGATCGGAGGCGTGGTCGACAGCCACACCTCGCTTTGACACGGCCCCACTGAGATAGCCGCCCAGTTGGGTGGCAAGATTACGTGCACGCTGGGCGAGGTCAAGAATCGGGCGGACTTCATCGTCTATTGGGGCGGCAATCCGGCGGAATGCCACCCGCGGCATTTCAGCAAGTACACCTTGACGGCAAAAGGGAAGTTCGTGCCCGAGGGCCGCAAGGGGCGCACGATGGTCCTCGTGGACATTCGGGAAACGCCAAGCGCGAAGGCGGCCGACATCTTTCTCCAGATTCGGCCCGGCAAGGACTTCGAGGTCGCGACAACGTTGCGGGCGCTCGTCAAGGGTCACGCGGTGGATCCGGACCTCGTGGCCGAGACCGGCGTCACGGTCGAGCGGCTGCAGGACATCGTCGATCGGATGAAGCGCGCGCGCTTTGGCGTCATCTTCTTCGGCATGGGTGTCTCGATGACGCGCGGGAAGCACATGAACTCGGGGGCGATTCTCACCCTGACCGCGGAGATGAACGCGTTCACGAAATTCGTGTGCATGCCGATGCGAGGCCACGGCAACGTCACCGGCGCGGATGTCGTCCTGCGGTGGACCACCGGCTATCCGTTCGGGATCGACCTGTCGCGCGGCTTCCCGCGCTTCAACCCGGGCGAGTTTTCCACGGTCGATCTGCTCGTCCGCGGCGACAACGACGCGGCGCTCATCCTCGGCGCGGATCCGGGCGCGACGATGCCGCAGCCCGGCATCGATCATCTGGCGCGGATTCCGACCATCGTGCTCGACCCCAAGGTGACGCATACCAGCCGGCTGGCCCGCGTGCACATCACGACGGCGGTCACCGGCGTCAGCGCGCCCGGCACGTCGTACCGCATGGACGAGATCCCGTTGCCGCTGCGCCCGGCGCTCGTGTCGCCCTATCCCACCGACGAAGACGTCATCCGGCGCATTCGCCTGGCCGTGGCGGCGAAGCCTGCGTGGGCGGCTGCGCCGAGCGCGATGATGGCCACCGCGTGAAGAAAAGGGACCGTACCCCTTTTTCGGGACCGTCTCTGCGAAAAAGGGGTACGGCCCCTTTTCGGTGGTACGCATGCTGCGGATAGCGGGCGGGAACGTCTACGATCCCGCGAACGGGGTCGACGGCGTCGTCAAGGACATCTGCATCGCAGACGGCCGCATCGCGCCAGACGCCGCGCTCGCCGCCGGTGTTCGTACGATCGACGCGACCGGCATGGTCGTGTTGCCCGGCGGAGTCGACGTCCACACCCACGTTGCCGGCGGCGCCCTCAACTTCGCGCGTGGGCTCGTGCCCGAGAACCAGCGCGTCGCGCGCAAGTTCCTGCACGGCGTCGATCGCCGCGCCGGCCTGGGCGGCATGACGCCCACCACGTTCGCGACCGGATACCTGTACGCCGGCATGGGTTGGACGACGGTCAACGAAGCGGCGGTGCCGATTCTGTCGGCACGGCACACGCACGAAGAGCTGCACGACATCCCGATCGTGGACAAGACCTCGCTCGTGCTCATGGCCAACAACGAGTTCGTCCTGGATCTGCTCGAGGCGGGCGAACTGGAGCGCGCGAAGCACGTCGTCGCCTGGCTGGTCTGGGCGGCGAAGGCGTACGGCGTGAAAGCGGTCAATCCCGGAGGCGTCGAGGCCTGGAAGTGGGGGAAGAACGCGAACACGCTCCACGCCCCGATCGAAGGCTACCGCAAGGTGACGCCGGCGCAGATCATCGAGAGCCTCGCCTCGATCGTCGACGACCTGAGGCTTCCGCATCCGGTCCACCTGCACTGCAACAACCTCGGTGTGCCCGGCAACTTCGCCACCACGATCGAGACCATGAATATGCTCCAGGGACGCCGGGCGCACCTCGCGCACCTGCAGTTCCACGCGTACGGCGGCGACGACTGGAGCACGATGCGATCCGAGTCGGTCAAGGTCGCCGAGGCGTTCAGCGCCAACAAGACCCTCACGACCGACGCGGGCGCCGTCCTGTTCGGCGACGCGGTGACGATCACCGCCGACGGCCCGTGGCAGCACCTGCTCCACCAGCTCACCGGCCGCAAGTGGGGGAATCTGGACGTCGAGAACGAAACCGGATGCGGAATCGTTCCCTACGTGTACAAGGAGCGCAATCTCGTGAACGCCGTGCAATGGGCGGTGGGCCTCGAGCTGCTCCTGCTCATCGATGATCCGTGGCGGATCTTCCTGACGACGGACCATCCCAACGGCGGGTGCTTCTGGCGGTACCCGGAAATCATCCATCTCCTGATGAACGCCGAGTTCCGCAGGGAGCAGGTGAGCCAGCTGCCCGAGAAGGCGCGCCAGCGCATCGTCCTCGCCGATCTCGATCGCGAGTACACCTTGTCGGAGATCGCCATCATCACCTCGGCCGGTCCGGCGCGGTCGCTCGGGCTCTCGCAGAAGGGACATCTCGGCGTCGGCGCCGACGCCGACGTGACGATCTATCCGGCGAAGCCCGACCACGGGTTCCTCTTCTCCTATCCGCGCTACGTGATCAAAGGCGGAGCGATCGTCGTCGAAGAAGGCGACGTGCGCGAGGTGACCAGCGGCAAGGAGTTCATCGTCCACCCGGCCTGCGACGAGCAGATCGAGGAATACATCCGTCCGCTGTTCGAGAAGGCGTATACGATTTCCTTCGCGAACTATCCGGTGGAGATGGAGCGGCTACGGCATCCGCAGATACAGGACTGCAGATGAACAACTCTCAACTCTCAACTTGCAACTCTCAGTTGAGATGAGCGTTGAGACTTGACAGTTGACAGTTGAGAGTTGTGATTACGCTGACGCTGAAAGAGGCGCCGTCGGTTCCGCTCGAGGCGGACATGCTGTCGCCCGACGCCATCGCTCCGCTGACGATCGAGGAGATCCGCGCGCTTCCCGTGTACCTGGGCAAGCGGCAGCGGCGCGTGGACGACTTCTTCACGGTGGAGGGCGAGCCTGGCGACGAGCTGGAGATCCGAGGCGACGCGAGACGCGTCAAGTGGATCGGCCGGGGGATGACCCGAGGACGCATCCGCATCCTGGGCAACGCCGGGATGCACCTCGGGGGCTCCATGAAAGGCGGCTCGATCGACGTGTCCGGCGACGCCGGCGACTGGCTCGGCGCCGAGATGTCCGGCGGCTTCGTCCACGTACACGGCAACGCAGGTGGGCAGGTGGGCGCGGCCTACCGCGGCAGCCTCTCGGGCATGACAGACGGCACGATTCTCATCGACGGCTCGGCCGGTCTCGAAGTCGGGATGCGGATGAAGCGCGGCACGATCGCCGTCGGCGGCCTGGTGAGAGACTTCGCCGGTCTGCAGATGAAGGGTGGGACCATCATCCTGCGAAGCGGAGCCGAGCTTCGAACCGGCGCCTGGATGAACCGAGGCACGATCGTCTCTCTGCAGCCGATTCCGCTCCTGCCGACCTTCGCCTACGCCGCCACGTACAACCCGGCGTTCCTGCGGCTGTATGCGAAACATCTGGCGACGCTCGGAATTGACCTTCCGTGCGACGAAGGCGAGGGCGCCTATCAGCGGTACACCGGCGACGCCGCGGTTCCGGGCAAAGGAGAGATCCTCGTCTGGAGACCGCGTGCCTCCTGACGGCGAACGCCGCGTCCGCGGTGTGAGGATCGCCGACACCTTTGCCGAAGCCTTCGACATGCGCGCGGCGCGCGTGGTGATCACGGCGCAGTCTTCGACCTGGGCCCGAACGGCGGCGCAGTCCATGACCGGCTTTGCCACGTCGGTGATCGGATGCAAGGTCGAAGCGGGGATCGAGGCCGATCTTCTTCCCGAGGAGACGCCCGACGGCCGCCCCGGCGTGAGCGTCCTTGTGTTTGGGTTCGATGCCGCCGGCCTCGGGCAGCGCCTGGTCGATCGCGTCGGACAGGCCGTGCTCACGTGTCCCACGACCGCGTGCTTCGACGGAGCGCCACAGGCGGCCGAGCGAGTCATCGTCGGCGGCCTGCTGCGCCATTTCGGTGATCGCTTTCAGTCGAGCAAGTTTCTCGACGGTTGGCGCTACTGGCGGATTCCCGTGATGGAGGGCGAGTTCCTGGTGCAGGAGGCCTTCGGCGTGCAGAAGGCGATCGGCGGCGGCAACTTTCTGATTCTTGGAAAGGATCAGCGGGCCGCGCTGTCGGCGGCGGAAGCGGCCGTCGACGCCATGCGCAGAATCCGCGGCGTCATCCTCCCCTTCCCTGGCGGCATCGTCCGAAGCGGCAGCAAGGTTGGAGCGCGGCGTTACAAGAAGATGATCGCATCGACCAACGACGCCTACTGCCCGACGCTCCGCGGTCGCGTCGGCGTCACGAGCGCGCTGCCGCCGGGCGTGAACTCGGTGCTCGAAATCGTCGTGGACGGCCTGGATCGCCAGGCGATCGAGAACGCGCTCGGCGCCGGCATCGAGGCGGCGTGTCGTCCGGGCGTGATCGAGATCACGGCCGGGAATTACGGCGGCAGGCTCGGCAAGCACCAGTTTCATCTGCACCAGATGATGAGGTGACGTGCGGATTCTCGTCTACGAGTTCGTGAGCGGTGGCGGGCTCGCGGGGCGAGACGTGCCCGCCTCGCTCGGCCGAGAGGCGTCGGCGATGCTGACGGCGCTCGTCGCCGATCTCGCGGCGATCGGCGGCCACGAGATCGTCACGACCGCAGATGCCCGCCTTCCCCATGCGATGCCGCCCGGCGTCGAGGTCGTGACGTTGCCGAGCGCGCGCACGGCTCGTGATTCGATCCTCGATGGGCTGATGGCGTCCGCGGATGCCGCCTGGCTCGTCGCGCCCGAAACGGATCGCTGCCTCGAGCGCCTCGCCGCGAGAGCCGAGCGGCAGCGGACGCCGCTTCTCGGCGCGGGCGCGGAAGCGATCCGGCTGGCCTCCGACAAGGCGGGACTTCCGCGCCGTCTGGCCCGCCTCGGCATACGGCACCCGACGACACGCGCGCTCCGGCCGGGCGCGGATTGGGCGCGCGCCGCGCGAGAGGTCGGCTATCCCGTCGTGGTCAAGCCGGGGCGTGGCGCGGGCTGCCACGGCGTGTGCCTCGCTCGCAGCGCGCGCGAGTTGCGCTCGGCCGTCTCCATTGCCCGCCGAGCGAGCGGCAGCGGACCATTGCTGCTGCAACAGTTCGTGGCGGGCATGGCCGCCAGCGTTTCGCTCCTCGCCGACGGTCGGCGCGCCGTGGCGCTGACGGTGAATGCGCAATCGGTGCGTTCGGCGCGGCCGTTCTCCTACCATGGCGGGCGGACGCCTCTCGATCATCCTCTCACGTCGAAGGCGATCGAGGCCGCGATCGGCGCGTGTCGCGCGCTGCCCGGGCTCCGCGGCTTCGTCGGCGTCGACATGGTGCTCACGGCAACGGACGCGATCGTCATCGAGGTGAACCCCCGCCTCACGACCGCGTACCTCGGCGTGCGGTCGGCGCTCGAGGAAAACGTCGCCGCCCTGGCGCTCGCCGCCTGTGCGGGCGTCCTCCCGGCGCCGCTTTCGGCGCGCAGGCGCGTCCGATTCACGGCGGCCGGCCGGATCGTGTCCATGGAACCGTACGCGTCCGAACGGGGCGTCGCATGACCGGCACGGCGGACGGCATCCTCGGCTGGGACGTCGGCGGCGCCAACATCAAGGCGGCTCGCATCGGTGTCGCCGCACGGCCCGGGCCCGCCATGATCGAGCGCCCGTTTCCTCTCTGGCGCGAGCCGCATCGCCTGCCCCTTGTGCTCTCGGAAGTCGCAGACCGCCTGGGGAACGCCGGCACGATGGCGCTGACGATGACCGCGGAACTGGCCGACTGCTTCGCCACCAAGCGGGAAGGCGTGGCGTTTGTGATCGACGCCTTCCGTACTGCGTTCCCTGCGTCCGAGCTGTGGGTCTACGGCGTCGACGGACGGTTCCGTTCGGCCGAGGAGGCGCGACAGCAGCCCCGCCAGGTCGCGGCCGCCAACTGGATGGCGAGCGCCACGCTCGTGGCGCGCATGGTTCCCGATGCGCTGCTCGTCGACGTCGGCAGCACGACGACCGACATCATTCCGATCGTCGCCGGCCGCAGCGTTGCGCGGGGCCGCACCGACACGTCCCGGCTGCGCACGGGTGAGCTCGTCTACACGGGCAGTCTGCGCACGCCGGTCTGCGCCATCCTGCGATCGGTGCCCGTCGGCGGCCGGCGATGTCGTGTCGCCGCAGAGCTCTTCGCAGTGGCGGCGGACGTCCATCTGTGGCTCGGACATCTCGGGGACGCTGAGTACACGTGCGACACACCTGACGGGCGGGGCCGCAGCCGGGGCGCCGCCGGCGCACGGCTGGCCCGAATGGTATGCGCGGATCTGGAGACGCTCGGCTCGGACGACATCACGGCGATTGCCGAGCACGCGGCTCACGCTCAAGTGCGGCAGATCGTGCGGGGCATGCGGCAAGTGATGCGGCGTCTCGGCGCGGCGTGTCCGGGCGTCGCGGTCCTGGCCGGAGCCGGGGCCTTTCTGGCGCGGTGGGCGGCGGAGGAAGTGGGCCTGACGATCCGCGATCTGTCGGCCGACGTCGGCTCGGACGCGGCGCGGGCGGCGCCCGCGGCCGCAGTGGCGTTTCTCTTGTCGGAACTGGCATGCACGGGAGGCGAATGGCCGACCTCGGCATGAACGAACGCGCGTGGCTTCTCGCCGATCGGTCGGTCGCGCGCGCGGTCGAGTTGCGCCTCGGCGTGCACACGCTGGTGAGCGGAGCGCGCGTGATCGACTTCGGCGTCGACGTGCTCGGCGGTTTCGCCGCCGGGACCGCCGTCGCCGAGTTGTGCATGGGCGGCCTCGGCCATCTCGCATTCATCTCGCTCAGGATCGGCGGCGACGCTTGGCCTGGTGTGCAGGTGTGGACCGACCATCCGGCCGAGTCGTGCATGGCCTCGCAGTACGCCGGGTGGGCCATCAATCCGGGCGGGTTCTTCGCGATGGGCTCAGGCCCGCTGCGCGCTAAGGCGCGCGTGGAGCGGGAGTTGTTCGGACGACTCGGCTACGCCGAGGACGCGAGCCGCGGCGTGCTCGTGCTGGAAGGTCGGACGCTTCCGACCGATGAGACGGCGGGTTGGGTGGCAGCCAGGGCTGGCGTCGCCGCCAGCGCGCTCACCTTCGCGGTCGCTCCGACGGCGAGCCTCGCCGGTGGCGTGCAGATCGTGGCGCGAGTGCTCGAGACCGGGCTTCACAAGATGGACACGATCGGATTCGATGTGACGCGCGTGACCAGCGCGATCGGCACGGCGCCGTTGCCGCCGGTCGCGAAAAGCGACGTGCGGGCGATCGGCCGGACGAACGATTGCATTCTCTACGGTGGCCAGGCCCGCTATGTCGTGCGCGCGCAGGACGTCGAGCTCGCGGAGCTTGCAGAGCGTCTGCCCGCGTCCACGTCCCAGGATTACGGGACGCCCTTCTACGATATCTTCAAGCGCTACGACAACGACTTCTATAAAATCGACCCGATGCTCTTCAGCCCCGCGGAGGTCTGGCTTACGAGCGCGACGAGCGGACGAACGTTCCACGCCGGCCGGCTCGACGCGGACGTGTTGCGCCGGTCGCTGTTCGAGGGCTAGGAAGCGGCGCGCTCGGGGCCTGACACGCCATGCAGGTCGTCATCCTCAGCGGACCAGGTTGGCACGCCGACCAGTTATGCCGCGCGCTCGCCGAGCGCGGACACTCCGGCCGCGTGCTGCCGTACGAAGGGATCGTCGCGCGGCTGGGCGCGGCGCACAGCGGCCCCAGCGCGCTCTCGTGCGAGCACACGGCCATCTTCGCTGCGGACGCCGTGCTCGCGCGCTTCATTCCCGGCGGATCGCTCGAGCAGATCATCTACCGCGTCGATGCGCTGCACTGGATCGAAGAGCATGGCGTGGTCGTCGTGAACTCGCCCCGCGCGATCGAGCGCTCCGTCGACAAGTTCTACACCGACGCGCTGCTTCAGGAGGCGGGCCTGCCGATCCCCGAGACGGTGGTGTGCGAGGGGATGGACGACGCGATGGCGGCCATCCGCGAGCTGCTTGAGCGCCGGAGTTCTGGCGAGGGTGGCGGGGGCGACGTCATCATCAAGCCGATATTCGGTTCGATGGGGCACGGGATCGTGCGCGTGAGCGATCCGGACGTGGCGTTTCGGGTGCTGCAGTCGCTCGAGCAGGTACGGCCGGTGTTCTACGTGCAGCGTGTCGTGGAATCCGGCGGGCGCGATGTCCGCGCCTTCGTCGTCGGCGGGCGAGTGATTGGCGCGATCGAGCGCCTGGCGAACGGCGGCGACTGGCGGACCAACGTCTCGCGGGGCGGGTCCGCGCGGCCGTTCGAGCTGCCGGCGTCCTGGGAAGCGCTCGCGATCGCCGCCGCCGCCGCGGTGGGCGCAGACTATGCCGGCGTGGACCTTCTTCCGTCGCGGGACGGCACGGTCTTCGTCCTGGAGGTGAATGGCATTCCCGGATGGCGGGGGCTGCAGCGCGCGACGGGGCTTGACGTTGCCGGGGCGATCGTGGAGCACTTGGTGGGCCGCATCCCCGCGTCCCGGTCCGCGCCGGCAGTCCGGTTGAGGCCCGACCCTACGGAAGAATTGGCATGACGAGCATGGCGCGCGCACCTTCGGGCGATGTGCGCCTGGCGGCAGCTGATGTCGCCATCGCGGCGCAGCTCGCCTGCCTCATCGAGGCGAGCGCCCCGAAGCCCGGCAACGTGTCGCCGGGACGCCATTTCTCGGACGCCCGCTACGAGGACTTCCTCGCGAGCGCCGCCGCGATCGGCGAACCGATGGCCGGCGCTGGCACGCGCCCGGTCGGCGTGACGGTGCGCCTTGCGGTCGAAGCGACCGCGCGCTGGACGCGCTCGAACATCAACCTCGGCATCATCCTGCTTCTGGCTCCGCTCGCGCGCGCGGCGCTAGCCCTCAACGGGGTCGGGAGCCTTTTTCCAGACGGCCACGGGAAAAAGGCTCCCGACCCCCTTATACGGGATGCGCTGCGGCACGTGCTCGAGACGACCACCGTGGAAGACGCCCGCGACGTGTACGCGGCGATCCGCCTCGCGGCGCCGGGTGGGCTCGGGCGAGTCGAGGCGCAGGATGTCGCCGGTGAACCGACGATGACGCTCGTCGACGTGATGCGGCTCGCCGCCGACCGCGACCTGATCGCGCGCGAGTACACGACGGCGTTCGACATGACGTTTCTGGCGGGCGTGCCTGCGCTCGAGCGGGCGCGCGGCGAAGCGCTCTCCTGGGACGATGCCGTGGTCGAGACGTTTCTCTCGCTGCTCGCCGCGGCGCCGGACACGCATATCGCGCGGCGCAGCGGCACGGCGATGGCGGTGGAGGTGTCGCGGCAGGCGCGCGCTGCGCTTGCCGCCGGCGGCGTCCGCTCGGCGGCGGGGCGGCGCGCGATCGACGACATGGATCGCGGACTGCGCGACGCGCGCCACACGGCCAACCCCGGCACGGCGGCGGATCTGACCGCCGCGGCGATCTTCGTGGCGCTGCTCGGGGGCGGCTGGCCCGATTCGCGCGACGCGCGGGCCACCGGGGGAGGACGCGATGCAGCGACGCGGTGAATTCAGCGTCTCGGTCGCCAAGGACTATCTCGTCTTCGCCTCGGCGCATTTCATCACGTTCGCCGGGCACCGATGCGAGGGGCTCCACGGCCACAACTACCGGACGCGCGTCACGCTCGAAGGCGGGCTCGTCGATGAGACCTGGTTCGTCTTCGACTTCGTCACGCTGAAACACCTGATGCGCGAGCTGTGCGACGAGATCGATCACAAGGTGCTGCTCCCGCTCGAGAATCCGAAGATTCAGGTCGTCGAGGAAGGGGACGCCGTGACGGTCGCCTACGAGGGGAGGCTGCGCTATCGTTTCCCGCGCAGCGACTGCGCGCTGCTGCCAGTCCCGAACACGACGGTCGAGATGCTGGCGGAGCTCCTCGCGGCGCGCCTTCGCGCCAGGCTCGAGGCGATGGGCGCGCGCGGGCTGACGGCGATCGAAATGGAAGTCGAGGAGAACTTCGGGCAGTCGGCGGTCTATCGCGAAACGCTCGCGTGACGGTGTGCCGCCGCGATTTCCGCGGCGCCGATCCGGCCATCGTGCAGCGCGGTGGCGACGAGCGCGCCGTCGCATCCTGCGTCGGAGAGCCGCGCGAGATCGTCGAGCCCGCGGACGCCGCCGCCCGCCAGCAGGACCAGTCCAGGTGCGGCCTCGCGCACGCGCGCGACCAGCTCGAGGTCGAGGCCGCTGCGCGTGCCCACGCGCGCGAGATCGATCATGATGACCGTGCCGGCGCCGGCGTCTCTGGCGCGCGCGGCCACGAGATGCGCCGGCTCGCCGGGAGAGATGCCGCCGCGCGCCACCACGGGCTCGCCATCGCGCAGATCGAGGCTGAACGCCACGTTGTCGCCGCCCACGGCGGCGCAGATCCCGGCGAGCGCGGCGTAGGAGGGCAGCGTCTCGAGCCCGACGACGGCGCGCGATGCGCCGAGGGCGAGCGCGTGCTGCGCACGATCGGCCGACGAGACGCCGGCATCCAGCCAGAGCGGCACGCCGACGGCCGCCACTCTGGCAACGAGCGTGTCTTGCGGCGCGCGGCCCATGATCGCGTCGAGGTCGGCGGCGTACAACTCGGTGAGCCCGAGGCGCCCGACGTAGGCGCGCGCGAGCGCGAGCGCGTCGCCGGATCCGATGGGCGTGCCGGCGACCGACCGCACCGGCTGGTACGTTTCGCGTTGTCCCGCCCGGGCGTGAACCGCACGCTCCGCGAGCAGGTCGACGACGCCGATGATTCGCACGTCTCTGTGACTCCGTGGCGTCGAACGGTTCAGGCCACGCCGAAGCCAAATCGGCTGTAAACCCGCCACGAGCAGTCTTTCGACCCGCCGATGATTCCCGGCAAGGCACCGGGAGCCGGCATGCCGCGCCGCGCAACGTATAGTTGGGCGTGGTCGAGCCGGAGTCGCCGTTGCGGGTCGAGACCGTCGTGAAGCTCGGCGGCGGCCTCCTCGCTCACGTCGAGCAGTTCGATGCCGCGCTCGCGGCGATCGGCGTGGCGGCAAAGTCGCGGCAGGTGCTGATCGTGCCGGGCGGCGGCCCGTTCGCCGATGCGGTCCGTCACGTGGATCGCCGGCTTCGGCTCGGAGACGAAGCGGCGCACTGGATGGCGGTGCTGGCCATGGACCAGAACGCGCATCTCATCGCTGCGAAGTTGGCGCGTGCCGTGCTCGTCGCCGAGGCGCGCGAGATCGCCGACGCGCTTGGCGCGGCCCACGCGGGGCGCGTCCCGGTGCTCGCGCCCTACCGCTGGCTGCGCGAGGCCGATCCGCTTCCACACTCGTGGGACGTGACGAGCGACAGTATCGCCGCCTGGGTGGCCGGCCGCGTCGGTGCGCGGCGACTGGTCCTCGTCAAGCCGCCGGGCGCCACGGGCAGCGGGCTGGTCGACGCATGGTTCGCGCGCGCCCTCCCTGCGCACGTCACCGCCGTCGTCGTTCCAGCCGATCGCGTCGACGTGTTGGATGCCGCGCTCCGCGGCTGAGGGTCCGGCTGAAGCCGGACGCCGCGTACGGCATAGCCCTGCGACCCGGCTACCGCCTGACGGAGTACTTGGTAAACGCGCCGCCCGCCTGGGCTATCGAGTTCGGCCCTTCGGCTGCGTAGACGTTGCCGTCGGCGTCGACGGCGACACCCTCGCCCGCCGTGCCCTGATACACCCGGTCGTCGCGTTCGAACGGCGGAATGAATCCGGTGACGCGGTCTTCGTCGACCGGGCCGATCCGGACACCGTCATGCCAGTTCGGGTGAGTGAACGGGCTCGACTCCGAGTCGATCACGTAGACCGTGTCGCCCTTGATGAAGAGGCCGCTGGGACGGCTGAACGCGTAGCGCGACTCGAGGTACGTCCCGCTCTGATCGAAGATCTCGATGCGGTGGTTGCCGCGATCGGCGACCCACAGGCGGCCCCGCGAATCGAACACCAGCGCGTGCGGCGTGCGGAACTCGCCGTGCTTCACGCCGATCCCGCCCCACGACTTCATGAATTTTCCATCGGGCGAGAACTTGCTGATGCGCGACGTCGCCCCGCGCGTGATGCCCTCGGCGACCGCGTTCGCGGTCGTCATGCCTTGTGCGTCGTGTCCGTCGGCCACGTAGATGCTGCCGTCAGGACCGACCACCACATCGTTCGGCTGGTTGAACTGACCGTCGACGTTGCCGGGCTTGCCTGCGACGCCGAGGCTCATCAGCTTCTCGCCCTTCGGACTGAACTTGTGGACTTGATGGCCCTTGGTGCCGTCCTTGTTGCCCGAGAAGTCGGCGATCCACACGTTGCCCTGCTTGTCCACAGCGATGCCGTGGGGCGTCACCATCACACCCTTGCCGAAGTTCGCGAGCACGGCGCCGGTCTTCCGATCGAACTTGAAGACGGGATCGAGCGGGGTGTTGTCGCAGTCGACCGGACCGCCGCCGGCCGTGCCCGCGCCGCAGCGCTCGTAGGCCCAGACATTGCCGTCCATGGGATCGATGTCGATGCCCGCCGTCGTGCCCCACTTGCGGCCAGCCGGAAGCTGACCCCAGTTTCGGGTCACGACTGGGGCCGGGTTCGCCAGTCCCTCCCCGGTGATCGGATTGCCCGCCGTCGTGCGCCGCGCGTTCGACGCTGCAGCCTGCGCCTCGGCCCGGCTGTCGATGTTCTGCGTCGCCAGCAGGACCGCGGCGCAGAGGCCGAGAACGGACAACTGGACTCGTGACAATGCCATGGCAGGCTCCTTCGTTGGGACTGATAGTAGAGCCGAATCGTTCGGGCCGTGCAAGGTTGTCGGTCGATGGCTCTCCAAGAGCGCCGCCTCCCTTCCTGGACGGCGTTCGAACTGTCGCACTTGAAGCGCACCAACCGTCGCTGTTAAGGTCCGAGGCAACTGGTGCTCGTGGAGCGGCCGTAGTGCGTCAGTCGCAGTGAAAATAGAAGCGGTTACCCGCGCTGTTTCAGCATCTGCTCGAACGCATTCAGAGCCGGACGATCCCTGCGACGCAGCTTGAGTTGCTCGTGACATGGCTCGACACAGAGCCCGATGTGCCCGAAGGTGAGTGGTACAAACGCTTTTCTGGCATGACCCTGTGCGGCGGGGGGGAGTTGATCAAGACGTTTCTGCTCCCGGGACAAGCCCCGAAAGGCAAGTGCGTTCCTTGATTGGAAACTCGACGGTCAGCACTTCCCGATCGGCCGGCATGACCGACAACGCGGCATAGCCGCACGCGACGTCGACGAGACTCGCCACGACGCCCCCGTGAAACAGCCCGTGCTGCTGTGTCAGCGCTTCATCGAAGCCGCATGTGATGGTCACGGTACCGGGCTCGACCGATTCGAGCACGGCGCCGAGCGTGCGCATAAACCCCTGCCGGTCGAAGCTGTCACGAATGCGTTCCGGGACGGCTGAAGCTCAAGAGCGCGGTTGCTTGACGTAGTTTGCGACCTGCTCCATGGTCGCAAACCATACGTCGCGTTTGGACTTGATGTACGTGATCAGCCGATCGAGTTGCACGATCCGCGATCGGCGTCCGCCGACATGCGGATGCTGCGTGAGGATGAACATCGTCCGTTCCTGATAGGCCAGATCGAACTCGGCCTTGTAGATCGCGAACACCGCATCGGGCGACGGCAGCGCCCCGTTTGCGGTTTCGCCGTAATACACGTAGTCGTTGCTCACCTCGGCGATCGGGAGTTCGATCACACCGCTCGGCTGCCCGTTCGAAACGATCTCATAGGGTTCATCCGCGGCGAGCAGACTGCTGTCGTAGAGGAACCCGGCCTTTCGGATCAGATCGAACGTCTGCGGACTGAACCCTGAGCTGGGCGCGCGGACTCCCACCGGACGCCTACCGGTCGCTTTCGTCAGGTAGTCGATGGACCTGGCGAGCGTCCGCTCCTCCTTCGCCGCGTCGCCGATACCGGGCCAGAACTCGTGGATCCATCCATGGACGCCGACTTCATGACGATGCCGCGCCAGGATCGACGACAGCATTTCCGGGTGGAGCATGGCGCCCATCGCAGGAATGAAGAACGTCGCCGGCACCTGGTGCCGATCGAGCAGGTCGAGAATCCGCGGTACGGCCGTCGTCGCCCCGTATTCGCCTACCGACAGGGGGACGGGCAGAGGATTCGCCCGCTGCAGCAATTCATTGTCGACGTCGAACGTGAGGCAGACGGCGACGCGCGCTCCGTTGGGCCAGGTCCTGGGCGTCAGCTTCCTGCCGACCCTCGCGGTCGCGACCGCCTGCCGAATCTGCTCCTCGGTGGAATCGAGTGTGATCGGATTAACCGCGGCAGCGGCCTGCTGGCTTGACGGCGGGGCGGATTGGGCGCGCGGCGA